>BNJU01000809.1_pt1 | contig 79515 bp, 104 predicted proteins | sample 8539281 | NCBI WGS metagenome assembly BNJU01 (sample SAMD00202456, study PRJDB9452) | human saliva metagenome | isolation source: human saliva | place: Japan
CAGGATTGTCGCGCCGAGGATTGTCCAGGTCCGGCACGGAGCGCAGAAGCGCAGCGGGCCTGGATCGGATCTGGGATTGGGCAGTGGCTCGCGGTTATGCAGGGAGATGGGTACGCCTGCGCGATCGTAGGTTCAGCCTCGGCTTCGTAGGGTAAAGGGTACTGTGTTGTCTCATGACTTCGAGGTTTCGGATGTCACGTGACATCTGAAGTTTACTGGTGGGGTGGGTTGCTGGGGTTATGGGTAACTCGATTTCGCCGTCTCGGCGTGGGCAGGTCATAAGTTTTGACTCCAGGACCAGTGGGATGAGCGTGGAGGAGTTCTGCGCTCAGGGCTGGGTATCTCGCGAGCTCGTTCTGCGGATACGCCGACGCGCTGAGCACGAGGGGCCTGGCTGCCGCGCTGACACCCGCGTTCACGGGCCCCGCGCCACCCGGCGCGGGTGATGGGACCAGGGCACTGATGGGCGCATCGCCCGGGTTCGCGCCGACCTGCTCGCCGCCGGCCGGGAGGCGGGTCCGGCCCTCGGTGTGGTGGGTGATGAGCCAGGGCGCCAGCGTTCCGGCTCCCTCGCGCGCGACGCGATCGCCCGCAGCCCTACGCAGAACCGGCCTGGTGGTCCCCGCCCGCGCAAGCGGCTCAGGACGTCGTACAAGCGCTTCACCCGCAGCGCGGCCGACGAGTCTGTGGCAGATCGACGCTTCCAGTGGCGCCTGGAGGACCATCTGGTGACCGTCTACCAGGTCGTTGACGACTGCTCGCAGGTCATCACCGCCCTGAGGGCCTGCTGGGGCGGTGAGGCGTAGCAGGCACCCGCATGGTCCTTGAGGAGCCTTCGCCACCTGGGGGCGCCCGGCGGCGATCCTGTCGGACAACGCACTGGCGTTCAACACCAGCCGTATCACTGGCCCGGAGCCACCGAAGTGGCTGGCATCCCTGGGGGTGCGTCCCATCAGCGGGCGGGTGGGCCACCCTCAGACCCAGGGCAGGTCGAGCGCTCCCACCAGCCGGCAGCCGCCTGGCTGCGCCCACCAGCCAGCACCCTCGAGTGCTCAACGCCGAGCTGGACCGCTTCACCATTGACTGCAACACCGAGCGCCAGCACGAGGGCCACGGCGTCGCACTGACCCGCTGAGGTATGGGCTCAGACCCCCAGGGCGCTGGCCAGCCAGCCCCCATCGACCTGGGCGCCTACCAGCCGGCGGCAGCTACATCAGCCTGCCCGACCCGCCGATCCCGACCAGGCCGTGGACCGCGCCCGACGCACCGTGATGTCCAACGGGTGCGTGTCCCTGCAAGGACCGTGCACTGTCACTGGGCCAGACCATGCGCGGCGTCGAGGTCACCTGATCGAGTACACCACGCGCCTGGACCTCTACGACCCCGACGGACGCCGCTTCGTGTCCCTGCCCTGGCTAACCACCCAGAGGCAGCAAGGCAACCGCTCCACCATCGACACCAGAAACCGCCCTACAGACTCATCCCGCTCCACGCGAGCACTGAACGTCTCACAGGTCATAACCCCAATCAGTGTCTCAGAAGTCACTGACACCGAAACGTCTCAAGTCATGACCCCCAAATGTCTCAAGTGAGGAGACAGCACAGGTAGGGTAAAGGGTACGAGACCGGGTGCCCTACCTACGACCGCGAGTGCGACGACTCTCCAGCCGGCTGGTGACGAGGCATCCGGCCTCTGCCCAAGCCGTTGCCGCTACGGTGTCCCTCGTGCCCGACCGCCCCACCCCTGACGACACGCTCACCGCTGCGACCTCGGCGCAGGACGTCATGACCTGTACGACGCCCACTGCCCGCGATCTGCCGTGGCGCCGACCCGGTACCACGCCGTGGGGAGGTCCTCGTCTCGGAGGTCATGAGCCAGCAGACCCCGGTGGCCCGTGTCGTCCCCGCCTGGCAGGAGTGGATGCGGCGCTGGCCCGGTCCCGCCGAGGCTCGCCCAGGCCCCCACCGCTGCGGTGCTGCGGGTCTGCGGGGCGCCTGGGCTACGCACTCGAGGGCCCTGCGTCTCATCGAGTGCGCCCCGCAGCGTCGTCGAGGCAGCACGGCGGCGTCCTGCCCGACGACCTGGACGCCCTCCTGGCCCTGCCCGGGTGAGGGAGTACACGGCCCGGCGCGGTCCTGGCCTTCGCCCACGGTCGGCGCGCCCTCGTACTGGACACGAATGTCAGACGGGTCCTGGCCCGCGCCGTCGCCGGCCAGGCCCTTCCCGCTCCCAGCCTCAACCGGGCCGAGCGCGGGCGGGCCTGGACCTGCTGCCCGACGACGACGCCACCGCCGCTCACTGGTCGGTGGCCGTCATGGGCTCAGCGCCCTGGTGTGCACCGCCCGTGAGCCGGACTGCGGGGCCTGCCCGTGGCGAGGCCGGCTGCGCCTGGCTGGCGGCCGCCGCCCCGCGGACGTCCACGCGGGCCGACGCCGCACCCAGGCCTGGCACGGCACTGACCGCCAGGCCCGCGGGCTGGTCATGGCTCGCCTGCGCGCGGCCCCCGACGGGCAGGGTGTCCAGGCCGCCGAGGCTCAGGGCCTGCGCCGCCAGGGCCGGCACGCGAGCCTCCGGCGGGCTCGCGACTGAGCAGCCGGTGCGCGCCCTGGCCACGCTCCTGGCCGACGGGCTCATCGCCACCGACGACGACGGCGTCACCTGCCAGCTTCCCTAACCGCCCACCGCCGCGTGATCCGCCCCGGCGGCTCGCCGGGGACGCAGTCGAGGGGCTCGCACAGGGCGGTGGGTCACCGGCCCTCTGAACCGTTCCGGCGCCAGGTCGCACGGGCCGCCCCTGTGGACAGCGACGAAGGTCTCACGCTCTGGCGCATCGCCGGGGCAGGGCGCTCACGGGCCTGGGCTCGTGACGCCGGTAAAGTCGTGACCATGGCCAAAGGACGTGGACGCAACCATGGGGAAAGCGCAGGACGACGAGGCTCGGCCCGTCGCGGCGCAGGCTCCTCGTCGGGGCGCTCCGCCTCGGGCTCCCAGTCCAGCCCCATCGGCAGGGCGCTTCCGGTGGCGGCCCGCGGTCAGGTGCCGGGCAGTCCTCCCTCATCACGTTCCGGTGGAGTGCCCGATCCTCCCAGGCCAAAGGGACGCGGCGGCCGCGCTTCGGGCGCCAAGTCCACTGGACGCCCCTGCACTCAGGGACAGACAGGTAGGCCCGCCGGCGGGCACTCAGGGTCAGGCAGGCCAGGCAGGCCAAGAACCGCCCGGTCCCCCAGGGCGCAGGGACCTCGACGTCGCGCTCGCGGCAGGCCGCTCGGGAACCGCTCGCTCCACTCCGGACGAGCTCGACTCGAGCCGCTCGTTCCGATCGTCGATCGACACGGTTGGGGTGCGGGCCTCAGTGAGCCCATATCGGCGGTGGACGGCTGTCCGGAGCGCCTGACTCGAGTCCCGCAGGGGCCCGACCAGCCCCGCAGCGGGCGCCTGCGCAAAGCCGGTCCCGCCCCAGCCCCGCTACGGTCTGCGCCGTGCCCTGGTGCTGGGCGGAGTGCTGCTGGTCCTCCTGCTGTTCGTCGTGGCCATCGTTGTCGGCTACCTCTGGGTCCGCAACACCATCCGCAGCCAGGACGAGGAGCGCGCCGCCCGCCCAGTGCACACCGTCTACCCCACGCCGGGAAAGTGTGATCCCGCGGCCCTGTCGAGCACGGTGCAGGGGCCCGGAGTCCGTCAGTGTCGGCGCCGGGGCGACCTTCTCCATCTCCCTGGTCAACAGCGGCCAGGCGCCCTGCCTGATCGACGTCGGCAGCCAGGCCCTGGGGGTGCGGGTCACCTCGGGCTCCCAGCAGGTGTGGGACTCTGTCACCTGCCCCGTGGGCCAGAACGAGAAAGCCCTCCTTCTGCCGGCGGGCAGGGGCGCCGAGGTCACCGTGACCTGGAACGGCAACGCGCCACCTCCGACTGCGCAGCAGCGAACGCCGCACCGGCCTCTCCGGCGGTGCATCGGCCTCCGACTCCGAGCGCTACCGCATCCTCCTCTGCGAGCCCCTCAGCGGGTCAGGCGCAGACCGCCCCCGGCAGCGCTGCGGGCGCGGGGACCTACCGCTTCCGCTTCGTCATGGGGACAAGGACCTGTCGGAGGACCGGGTCTTCGTCGTCGGCTGAGGGCCTTCTGCAGGCGGGCGCTGGAGTGGCGGCGGAAAGGCCCGGTGACCGCCGAGGCTCAGGAGTAGCGCTCGACGACGGAGATCTCCGCCAGCCGCGACAGCCCGTCGCGCAGGGTCCGGGCCCGCTGGGCGCCCACACCCTCGACGGCCTCCGAGGCTCTCGATGGTGGCGCCGAGGACCCCTGCAGGGACCCCCACTGCTCGACGACGGCGCGCGCCGTCACCACGGGCAGGCGTAGGGATCTTCGAGGAGGATCCGCAGGCCGCGCGGGGAGACCTGGGCGTCCAGGTCCTGTCCGTCAATGCCGCCCAGTCCCATGGAGCGCGCCACCATCGCCAGGTCAGGAGGGCGGGGAGCCCACCCACTTCAGGCGCGCATCGACGGTGGCCGTGTCCAGGCCCTCGGGCAGGTAGTCCTCCAGGAGGAAGCCGTGCTCGGCGAGCAGGCCCCAGGTGAGCTCCTCGACCTGGAGGGCCAGGAGGCGCCCGTCGGTGCTGGGGCTCAGGACGTGGAGTCGATGTCGGCGGAATACGGCGGACCATCTCCACGAGTCGGAGGACCGAGGTGACGTCACGGACGGTGACGAGGTCCTCGATCTCCAGGAGTCCAGGCCGGCGGAGGGTCTGATCGAGGCGGGCCTTTGTAGCGCTCCAGGGCGGACAGGGGCCTGGTTGGCGCTGGCCAGGATCGACTCGCTGGGCTCCAGGACGTGGCGCTTGCCGTCGACGTACAGGGAGATGATCACATCGACTGGCTCACGGAGATGACCGGGTACCCGGTCTGGCAGGCCACGCGCTCGGCGGTGCGGTGACGCATGCCCGTCTCCGAGGTCTGGATCGAGGGCATTGGGCAGCAGGCGGACGTTGGCGCGCCGGATCCGGGCGGTGTCCATATCGACGACGACGCTGCCGTCCATCTTGGCCATTTCACGCAGGCGGGCGGCGGAGAGGCTCAACGTCAGGTGGAAGCCGCCTGGGGAGATGGCCTCGACCACCGGGTCGAAGCCCAGCACGATGATCGCCCCGGTATTCGACCGCGCAGGATCCGCTCCAGGGCCGTCGCGAAGGACGGTGCCGGGCGACGAGCTGCAAGCGTCTCGCGCAGGCGGCCAGCGGCCTCGATCATCATCTCTCCTGATCTCGCGGTGTCCTGGGGAAGGGATCGCATCGTGCTGCCTGCCGGGGCATGGACCGCGCGGGACCTTCGGGTCTCACAACGCCCAGGTGAGCGCATGCCCCGGTGCTCACGCCTCCATGGTATCGGCAGGCGGGCCGACCTTCGGAGAGGGCCTTCCCACACACTGGACCGGTCGGTCTGTTGGCGGCGCCTGGCCGATCCACGGCGGACACGCTGATTGCTCACCAGTTGTGCCCGCTCCTTGACCGGTGCTGTCCGTGCCGTCGGAAGTCGCCCTGTCAGCCACGCGGGAGGGCCGCCCCCATGGCCTCACCCACGTGCGCGACCGGCGGGACCTGCGATCCCGGCGACCTCGCGCAGGCTCGGTCCAGAGCCCGCCAGCGGCACGATCGCCGGTCGAAAGCCGAGGCGGGAGGCCTCCGCCAGACGCCGCTGAATGCCGACGGTGGCCCGCACCTCGCCGGTGAGTCCCACCTCGCCGAGAGTACCAGGCCGGCGGGCGTGGGCAGGTTGCGCGCGGCCGAGACCACGGAGATGGCCACCGCCAGGTCCGTGGCGGCTCGACGGCGCAGGGCCCCGCCCACGGTGGAGACGTGAGACGTCCGCGCTGGAGGTGTCCACCCGCAGCCGGGCGCTGAGGGACGGCCAGCGCCATGGCTGTGCGCGAGTGGTCCACCCCGGAGGTGGTGCGCCGCGGGGAGCCGGCGTTGGTGGGGGCCACGAGCGCCTGGATCTCCCACAGGCATGGGGCGCGCCCTCCAGGGTCACGGTGGCGCAGGTGCCCGGCACCTCCGGAGCGGGCGGCGGACGGGAACAGGCCCGAGGGGTCCGCCAGCCCCACGATGCCCTGCCTGCCCAGGGTCGAGGCAGCCGACCTCATCGGTGGGGCCGTGGCGGTTCTTGACGGCCCGCAGCAGCCGCAGACGGGCGTGACGGTCACCCTCGAACTCGGTGACGACGTCGACCAGGTGCTCCAGGACCCGAGGCCCGGCGATCCCGCCGTCCTCGGTCACGTGCCCACGAGCAGCACCGGGATATTGCGCTCCTTGGCCACCGAGATGAGCGCACCGGCCACAGCCCGCACCTGGGTGACGCCCCGGCACTGCCCTCAACCTGCGCCGAGGCGATGGTCTGAACCGAGTCCACCACCAGCAGGGAGGGACTGGCCACCTCCACGTGCCCCAGCAGGGCCCCCAGCTCGGTCTCCGCGGCCAGGAGCAGCCCGGGATCCAGGGCGTCGATGCGCTCGCCCGCAGCCGCACCTGCGAGGCCGACTCCTCACCGGTGACGTAGGGGACCGGCCCGTCCCCGCGTTCGCGCGCCACGGCGGCCGCCTTCGCGGCGACGTCGAGCAGCAACGTGGACTTGCCGACGCCGGGCTCACCGGCCAGCAGCACGACGGCACCCGGCACGATCCCGCCGCCCAGGACCCGGTCCAGCTCACCCACCCCGGTGGGGCGAGCCCTGGCCTCCGTGGCGCTGACCTCCCCGATGGGGCGGGCGGCCACCGTCGGTCGCACAGCGCCGGCAGCGCCCAGGGGCCCCGCAGCGCTCACCCGGGGCGCCTGCGACCTGAGTCTCCTCCAGGGTTCCCACTCGCGGCACTCCCGGCACTGGCCCATCCACTTGGGGCTGGACCAGCCGCACTCCGTGCAGCAGTAGGAGACCTTGGGGGCCTTGGAGGCTCTTCGATGCGGGCATGACCGGAGTATCGGGCCCCACCGACATCTATTCCCCACGCCCTCACACGTTGAGCCGGGCGCTCTTGGCGCAGCCTACGGTCGTTCCGTAGGACTGAGCGAAGAACGCCCGGCTCGGTGCTTCTGCTGATGGGGTGGTGGGGACGCGGCGGGCGTCAGCCGCGGGTGCGGGCCAGGGCCTGGCGGGCCCGCTCGGCGACGTTGTCCCCGAGTGAAGCCGTACTCCTCGAACAGGGCGGTGCCAGGGGGCGGAGGGAACCGTAGTGGTCGATGGAGACGATCTCGCCGGCGTCGCCGACGATCTCGCGCCAGCCCAGGGCGATCCCCGCCTCGATGGCGACCCTGGCGGTGCCGGCCGGCAGCACCTGTCCCTCGGTAGGCGGCGTCCTGCTGGGCGAACCACTCCAGGCAGGGGCGGAGACCACCCCGAGTGGGGGTGCCCTCCTCCTGGAGGATGTCCCGGGCGGCCACGGCCACGCCGACCTCGGAGCCGGTGGCGATCAGGACGACCTCGGGTGCCGTCTGCTGCCCATCGGCGTCGGCGGCCTCGGCCCAGGACGTAGGCGCTGCGACGCACGCCTCGGCGGCGGCCGTGGCGGAGGCGCTCACGGTGAGGTTCCTGACGCGACAGGGCGATGCCGGCCGCTCGTCGTGACGGCGCAGGATCTCCGCCCAGGCCGCGGCGGTCTCGTTGGCGTCCCCGGGGCGCACCACGGACAGGCCGGGGATGGCGCGCAGCGCCGCCAGGTGCTCGACGGGCTGGTGCGTGGGCCCGTCCTCGCCGACGATGGAGTCGTGGGACCACACGAAGCCGGGCCGATCCCCATGAGAGCCGCCAGGCGCACGGCCGGACGCAGCGTGGTCGGAGAACACCATGAAGGTGCCCCTCGTAGGGGCGAGTGAGCCCGTCCAGGGCGATCCCGTTGAGATCGAGCCCATGGCGTGCTCACGCACACCGAAGTGGAGGGTGCGCCCGAAGGGCCCGTCGCCCTCGGACTGCGCCAGAGCGGCGGGAAGGAAGGAGGGCTCCCGGCCATGGTCGTGTTGTTCGAGCCGGCCAGGTCCGCCGACCCGCCCACAGGCTCGGGCACCACGCCGGCCAGGGCGGGAGAGCACCTGCCCGACGCCGCACGGGTGGCAGGGACTCACCCACCTCCCAGGTCGGCAGGGGCCTCCTCAAGGCCCTCGGGCGGGCAGTGGGCCTCAAGGCGCTCCAGCAGCGCGGCACCGGCAGGGTTGGCCTGCTGCCAGGTCGTGAAGCGCGCGTCCCAATCCGCTCGGGCGGCCCGGGCGTTGTCGGCGGCCTGCGTGCGGGCGTGGGAGACGACGTCCTCGGGCAGGATGAAGGCTCTGCTCGGGGTCCAGGCCCAGGGCCTGCTTGAGCCCGGCAACCTCCCCGGCCCCGAGCTTGGAGCCGTGGGAGGACTCCTGGCCCTGCTTGGTCGGGGAGGGCCAGGCGATGATGGTGTGCAGACGGATCAGCGACGGACGCGCGCTCTCGGCGCGGGCCGCCACGATGGCCTCGTGCAGCGCCTCGAGGTTCTCCGCGTAGCCGTCGGGGCCGGTACGCCAGTCGACGTCGAGCACCCGCCAGCCGTAGGCCCTCGAAGCGGGCCGAGACGTCCTCAGTGAAGGCGATGTCCGTGTTGCCCTCGATGGAGATGTCGTTGTCGTCGTAGATGGCGATGAGGTTGCCCAGCTGCTGAGTGCCGGCCAGGGAGGCGGCCTCCGAGGACACGCCCTCCTGCATGCAGCCGTCGCCCAGGACCGTGTAGACGAAGTGGTCGAAGACCGACTCGCCCAGCGGGGTGCCGGCGTCGAGCAGCCCGTGCTCGCGGCGCGCCGCCATGGCCAGGCCCACCGCGTTGGCGAAGCCCGCCCCCAGCGGGCCCGTGGTGGTCTCCACCCCGGGAACCTCGCCGAACTCGGGGTGGCCCGGCAGGCCGGCCGGAGAGCGGAAGGCCGTGAAGCCCTCCAGGTCGATGTCGTATCCGGCCAGGAACGCCTGGATGTACTGCACCAGCGAGGCGTGCCCGATGGACAGGACGAACCGGTCCCGTCCCAGCCACCCCGGATCCGCCGGGTCGTGGACCATCTCACGCTGGTGAGGCAGCCACGCCACCCCGGCCAGGGAGATCGGCGTACAGGGGTGGCCCGACCCCGCCTTCTCCACGGCGTCGGCGGCCAGGGCCTTGGACACCGCGATGGTCTGACGGTCGAGGTCGGTGAGCAGCGGCTCAGTGCTCATAACTGAGGACTCCTTGTGCATGAGGGTGCGTCTTGCTCGCGGCCACGGGCGCCGTGACGGTGGTGCATCGCGGTGCCTCCGCGGGCGGGCATCAAGGGTGATCCTTCCCGCTTCCGCGGGGGCGGGCAAGTACAGGCGTGAGCGTGTGTGTCTCTCACACTCGGGGGCTGTTCCCGGACGCGGTGGTCCTTGCCCGTAGATTGGGCCGCATATGGGTACAGCAAGAGGACGCGCGACGCTGTCGGTGGAGCACGGCAGCGCTTTGGAGCAGATCGACTCCCGGCCCCTGACGGGCCATCAGCGAAGCATTATCGCTCTGGCGATTGTCGCCAACATCTCTGAGTTCTTCGACATGTTCCTCATCGGCTTCGCCGTCGTCCAGCTTCAGAACGAGTGGAGCCTGGGCGGCTTCGAGACCGGTGTCATCCTGGCCTGCTCCGGGCTGGGCACAGTGCTCGGCTCGGTCCTGTGGGGCCGGGCCGCCGACCGGATGGGCCGACGACGCACCTTCTTCTGGTGTGTCCTGCTCTTCACCGTCTTCACCCTGGCCTCGGTGTTCACCCCCACCGGCTGGTGGATGATGCTGGCCCTGCTGCGGGTGCTGGTCGGAGTGGGCGTCGGGGGCCTCAACATCGTCTCCATCCCCTACGTCCAGGAGTTCGTTCCCACCAGGCAGCGGGGCCTGCTGGCCGGGCTCGGCTCGGTGTTCATCCCGCTGGGGCTCTTCCTGGGTTCGCTGGCGCAGCGGGTCCTGCACGACAACTGGCGCGGCCTCATTGCGCTGGGGGTCGTCCCGATCCTCCTGCTGGCTTGGATCCGGATCGTCCCCGAGTCGCCCCGCTTCCTGCTCTCCCACGGGCGCGAGCGCGAGGCCCGCAGAGTCCATCGCCTGGGCCCTGAGCTGAGCCCCGACGACGTCGGAGCCCCTGCCGCCGGTGCGGACCGGGCCGCGCATCGCCTACGGCGAGCTGCCGCAAGCACCTGCAGGGCCCTGCTCATCGTCTCGGTCGGCTCCTTCTGCTTCATCCTGGGCTCCTTCACCGTGCAGTCCTGGGGCGGAGCACTCCTGGAGGTCAGCTTCACCGACATCGGCGCCGACGCCGTGAGGGACGCTCTTCATGGGCGTCTCCCTGGTGGATCTGCTGGGGCGCCTCGCCTCGGCCTGGCTCGCCGACCGGATCGGGCGGCGCTGGACGTTGTTCTCCTTCGGATCCTCAGGGGCCCTGGGCGCGGTCATCGTGGCCTTCTCCGCCCACTGGGAGACCTCGTGGATCGTCTTCTTCACCGGCATCTGCCTCACGATGGGCTTCGGCGACGGTGCCTTCGGGATCCTCAACGCCTTCGGCGGCGAGCAGTTCCCCAACGATGCCCGGGGGACCGGCCTGGGCCTGGGCTACGGCATCGGCGCGAGCGCGAAGATCGTCGGGCCGCTGCTCATGGGGGCGATGATCGGCTCCGGCAGTCTTCAGGATCTGGCGCACCCGCTGGCGGCCGTCTTCCCGGCCTTCCTCTTCTTCGCGGCCATGCTGGTCCTGGGGGGCCTGATCTACCTGATGGCCCGCGAGACCAAGGGGGAGACCCTCGAGGACATCTGAGCGCCCCGGCGCTTCGAGGCCGTCAGCGATCGCGGGCCGAGGCGGGCGAACCCGTTGCGGCACGTGCCGGTGCTGGTGACCTGCCCGCTGGCGGTGTGGAGTGACGGGAGCGTGCTACGTGGCCGGGTGCGGGCGGTGGAGACGTCCCGCACCCGGCCACGTGGGTGCTCTCTCGGTTTGAGGCGCGTCAGCGTCAGTGCGCCGGCTGCTCGACGACGTCGACCGGATCCCCGCCGTCCTGGTTGGCGCGGTCGGAGTGGTCGGCTGAGCCGGCGGGGGCGTCCGAGCCCGGCAGGTGGCCGCCCACCATGTCTGTCAGTCCGGTGCCCACGAGGCTGCGCAGGATGAGATCGAGTTCGCTCGACGTTGTTGGCCACCGCCTTGGGCAGGGCGGAGGCGCCCTCGGTGGAGATGATCGACAGGTCGCGCACGCTGGCCAGCGGCTCGCTCAGGGCCCTGGCGATCTCGGGGCCTTGTCCAGCAGCATCTGGCGGGTGGCGGCCTCGCCGTACTTGGCCAGGGCGTCCGCCTTGTCGCTCATGGCCTTGGCCTCGGCTTCACCGGCGGCACGGATCGTGTCGGCCTCGGCCTGGCCTCGGGCCGCGATGGCCTCGGCCTCGGCGCGGGCCCGGGCGGCGGTCGCCTGGCCTCGGCCTCGGCGCGGGCCACGGTGGCCTGAGCCTGGGCCTCGGCGTCCAGGCGGGTGCGCTCGGCGTCGGCCTGGGCCCGCAGCAGCGCCTCGGTCTTGGAGGCCTGAGCCTCCTGCTCGCGCTGGTAGCGGGCGGCGTCGGCGGGCTTGCGCACCGTGGAGTCCAGGCTCGCGCTCGGTCAGGCAGCCTTGGCCTCGGCCGCCTCCTGCCCGATGATGGCGATCTCTCGCTCCTGGCGGCGCGGGCGATCGGGCCGGCAGAGTCGGCGTCGGCCTGGGCCTTGTCCGTCTCGGCCTTGAGCTGGGCCTGACGCAGGGACAGGTCGCGCTCGCGCTCGGCGATCTGCTGACGGGAGGTGACCTCGGCGTCACGGGCCTCACGCTCGGCGTTGGCCCGCGCGATGCGGGCGTCCTTCTCGACGCGCTGCTGCTCGGGCACGCCCAGGGACTCGATGTAACCGCCGGCGTCGGTGATCTCGGAGACCTGGAGCATGTCGATCTCCAGACCCATGTTGGCCATGATGCTCTTGGCGTCATCGAAGACGTTGCGCTGCAGGGCGTCGCGGTCGGAGATGAGGTCGGTGACCGTCATGTGGCCGATGATCGAGCGCAGGGAGCCGATGAGCGCCTCGCGGGCGGAGTCGGCGATGGCCTGGTCCGTGTTGGGCTTGCCCAGGAAGCGCTTGGCGGCGGCGCGCACCTGCTCGTCGGAGTCGCCCACCTTGACGGCGGCCACGGCGGCGACGTTGACGTGGATCTTGTTCTCGTCCTCGGCGGTGACCTTGAAGCCGATCGTGGTCTGGGTGAAGGGCAGGTACTGGATGGACTGGATGACCGGCAGGACGAAGTCACGCCCGCCGGGGTGGATGATCTTGACCGTTCCCCGGTTGGATCCGGAGATCAGGCCGGTGAGGTTGGAGGGGACGACGACGATGCGGCTGAACAGGTAGGCGACCGCCGCGAGCACGATGATGGCGACGATGACGATCAGGCCGATGATTGATGCACCCATGCGGGTTCCTTTCTATGCGGGGAGAGGGGATGAAGGAGGATGGTGGGCAGACGGCGTGAGCAAAGGGTGGGGCGTGCGATCGGTCAGCGGCTCCCGGTGGGCTCAGCTGCTGATCTGCTCCCAGGGGGCGATGTCCAGGGTGGAGTCGACGGCGTCGAGCACCCAGGCGCTCTGCCCCGAGTGCAGCGGCTGCTCGGAGCGCGCCGGCAGGTGAGACTGGTGGCCGCGCGTGATGGCACGAACTTCGCCGCTGCCGTCCTTCCACCACAGAACGGTGACCTTCTCACCGACCAGGCTCTGCGGCAGTGGGAGGAGCCGTGTTCAACGGCATGGAGCGCCTGAGCCGGTTCCACAGCCAGCGCATGAGCGCCCCGGACGCGACGGCCGCCGCGGAGGAACGCCCCACAGCACCGCCGCCGGCACCTGCGCCGCGGCCGAGCCCCGATGTCGCCGTCACTCCCATGCCGATGGCGCCGAACACGGCCACCGGCAGAGCGAGGATCGGCACGAGCCCATCAGGCAGGGAGGGCGTCCAGCAGCCCGTCGAACAGGATGCCGGCCACCAGGACGGTGCAGCCGATGATCGCGCACCAGGCGAAGACGCCCACCAGGCTCCCTTCCGCGCAGGCCCCACGGCCTCCGACCCCTGGATTCTGCCACGCAGGCCGGGAGGTGAGGCCGGGGTTGGGATGGGAAGAACAACCCGTTTGGGCTCAGGCGCCGCGGGCTCGTGGCGCGTGACCCGGAGTCCCTGCAGGGACGGCACAGCGGAGGACCAGGACGTCGCCGTCGGGGTGGCCGTCGCAGCAGAGGGGTTGGTGGGAATGGTCATGGTCTCCTGCATCGCCGGATCGTCCCCGTGCTCAGGGCCGGTCGGGACAGCTGTACCTGTAGTGCCGGCTGTGCTCGCCATGACCGCTGCTGCCCGGTGGGATCCGACGGCGTCGGCGGGGACGGCTGCGGCGGCAGCCACTGCGGAGGACTGATCGGCAAGCGGGGACGCAGTGAGGACGGGCAGACCCGACGGGTCGGGTACGGGGAGGCTGGTGCCTCCCGGCGCTGTCACTGGAGCCTGGGGCGTGCCCTGAGATGGAAGGATTCCGTAGCCGGCCCCTGCCGGGCCGGCGGCCGTAGCAGGGCCCGCGGCGGCAACTGTGGAGGGCTGGGGGTCCGTGGGTACCGCGACGGTCTGCACGGATACTGCCGCGGCCCTCACCGGCGACCCGACCTGGCCCTCGGGTGGCGGGTCCGCCGGGGCGCCGGTGTAGTCGGGGAGCGGCTGGGCCGGCTGGGCCGACTGGGCCGGCTGGGGCCTCGCTGGTGCAGTGCCGGTGGACGCATCGGCAGCGAGCGGTGACGTGGGTGCCTCGGTGGCGTGGCGCCCGATCTGCGTCCCAGGGGGAGTCGAGGCGAGGACGGGCTCGGTCTCCACGGTGTTGGCCGAGGCCGTCGAGGCACCCGAGGTCGGAACCACGGAGGCGGGCAGGGGCGAAGCCGTCCCCGTGACCGTGACCGCGTCAGGAGCCGCGGCCGCCTGCATGGACGAACCGGTCAGAGCGGCCTGAGCGCGTCGACGCCGGGAGATGCGGCTGGGAGTCGGGTCCTCGAAGACGGGCCTGCGTGCCTCGGGCGACCGGTGGCTCGTCGGGCTCGCTGGGCTCGCCAGGGACTGCTGGGGCCGATCCTCACGTGCTGAGGTCCGCCCGGGAGTGAGCGGAGGCCAGACGACGTCGGCGTCGGACAGGGCGGTGGCGGCCGGCCTGGGGGTCGCCTCCGCGGCTCTCCGCTCCGCCCGGCTGCGCGCCCGTCGCGAGCGCCGTCGGGGCTCGGGGCCGGAGGTGCGGGCACCGTCCCCGGAGGGCACGGCCCTCGTGACCCCGGTGTTCCCAGCGACCCCACTGGCCCGGGTGGCCCCGGCGGGGAGGCGGGGCTCAGGTAGTCGGCGAACTTGGCGATGTGGTCCAGGTCGTAGTGGGTCGGGTCCTGTCCGGCGTTGCGCAGCACGTCCTCCAGAGGGCTGAGCAGGGCCAGCCGGAAGGCGGGGTCGACGCAGCGAGCGTTGACGGCGCCCCAGATCTGGTCGGCGGTCAGGGACTCCTCGGAGGATCCCAGGTCGTTGCGGATCGCGGTGACCAGGTCCGACTCCAGACGCGCGTAGGCCATGGCGTAGGCACTGGGCCACGGGGCCTCGGGCCGTTGGGTGCGCAGGAGGGCGAAGTTGCGCATGGCGCGCAGCACCTCGTCCGAGCCGCCCACCAGGGCCCCCACCCGCAGGCGGTCCAGTGCCTCGTTCTTCATCGTCCCGGTGCCCTCGGGGCCCAGCAGGTGCTTGGAGTCCTCGACGACCTCGCGCAGGAAGACCCGGTAGGCGGCGACGCTGTCGGGGGTCGTGCGCTCCTGGTCATTGAGCGCAGCCGCTCGGCGGCGTGACGCGCCGCCAGGCAGGGCCGAGCCCTGGCCTCGGACTGGACCTCGTTGATCCGCGAGATGCTCGCCCGGGAGATCCGTGACGCCTCCTTGAGCGCCAGGTCCGCATGCGCAGTCGAGCGCCGTGCAGCGAAGACGGCGGCAACAGCGACCAGGATGGAGACACCGGCTGCAATAGTGGCCACGACGGCGACGACGGACAGATCCATGCCCCTATCCTGCCCGTAATCGACTCGGTGGTGCCGCGAAAAAAGGACCTCCCAGATAGTCCCCAGAATCTCTGCGGGTGACGCCCAGGCCGAGCGGTGGCCGGGCTCACGTTGAGGCGGGTGGGGCGGCGCCGGCGGGGCAGTAGGCCCGGCAGGCCGCGTCTCCGGCAGACACCCGCCCGGTCGACTCAGCGCGTCTTCGCTCCGGAATGATGCAGCGGGCTGCACCGATGTACACGGTCCAAGATCCTACTCTCCGCCCCATGAGGGCCCGTGGCGCGGTAGCGTCAGCGCCATGAAGAAACTCATCAACGCCGTTGACAACGTGGTCACGGACGCCCTGCGGGGCATGGCCGCAGCCCATCCCCACGAGCTCGACATCGACCTCGACCGCCACATCGTCTACCGCCGCCGCCCCAAGGAGCAGGGCAAGGTCGCCATCATCTCCGGAGGAGGCAGCGGGCACGAGCCCCTCCACGGTGGCTTCGTGGGCACCGGCATGCTCGACGCCGCCTGTGCCGGCGAGATCTTCACCTCCCCGGTCCCCGACCAGATGGTGGCCGCCACCAGCGCCGTCGACCGTGGAGCCGGCGTGCTGCACATCGTCAAGAACTACACCGGCGACGTCATGAACTTCGAGATGGCCGCCGAGATCGTCGAGGCCGAGTCCGGCATCCAGGTCGCCGGCGTCGTCACCAACGACGACGTCGCCGTCGAGGACTCCCTCTACACCGCCGGGCGCCGCGGCGTGGGCGTGACCGTCATGGTGGAGAAGATCGCCGGCGCCGCCGCCGAGCAGGGACGCCCACTGGACGAGGTCGCCGGTATCGCCGCACGCGTCAACGCCGCCGGCAGGTCCATGGGGATGGCCCTGACCTCCTGCACCGTCCCGGCCAACGGCAAGCCCTCCTTCGACCTGCCCGAGGGCGAGATGGAGATCGGTATCGGCATCCACGGCGAGCCCGGACGCCACCGCGAGAAGACCGCCCCCGCCGCCGAGATCGCCGAGCGCCTCGTCACCCCCATCCTGGCTGAGCTCACCGCGCTTACTGAGCTGGAGAGCGTCGGCGCCGACGAGGGTGTCATCGCCATGGTCAACGGCATGGGCGCCACCCCGCTGCTCGAGCTCTACCTCATGTACGGCGAGATCGCCCGCCTCCTGAAGACGCCGGGATCACCGTGGCCCGCAACCTCGTGGGCAACTACATCACCAGCCTCGACATGGCCGGCTGCTCCCTGACCCTGGTGCGCGCCGACGCGGAGATGCTGAGCCTGTGGGACGCCCCGGTCAACACCCCCGGCCTGCGCTGGGGAGCGTGAGGACCTGACACAATCAGGGGCCCGATCACCTGCAGGGCGCCCCAAGGACACTGAAGGAGAAGCGATATGACCGCAGAGGTGGGAGCCGCCCGCCACTCGCTGAGCGTGGCGGACCTGGCTACCTGGGTGCGCCGCAGCGCCGCACTCATCGCCGAGCACGCCGAGGAGCTCACCGACCTGGACGCCGCCATCGGTGACGCTGACCACGGCACCAACATGAAGCGCGGCCTGGCCGCCGCCGCCGAGGCTGTGGAGGCCGGTAGCTTCGCCAGCGCCGACGTCCTGCTCAAGAAGGTTGGCACCACCCTGGTCTCCACCGTCAGGGGCGCCTCCGGGCCCCTGTACGGCACCTTCTTCCTGCGAGCCGGGGCGCCGTGGCAGGCCTGGAGGTACTCGACGCCCAGGCGCTCGCGGGCGCCCTGGAGGCCGGGGTCGGCGGCATTGCGGCGCGGGGGCGGGCCACCGCGGGGAGAAGACCATGCTCGATGCCTGGAGCCCGGCCCTGGAGGCCCTGCGCGCCCATCCCGGCGATCTCGCCGCCGGTGTCGCGGCTGCCGTGCATGCGGCTGCCGAGGGGCGCGAGGCCACCAAGCCCATGGTGGCCACCAAGGGGCGGGCCTCCTACCTGGGAGAGCGCTCCGTGGGGCACATCGACCCCGGCGCCGCCTCCACGGTCCTGCTGCTGACAGCTCTCGACGACGTCGTGGCCGGAAGGGCGTCGTGATCCCAGTGAGTCCTGCCAGCCCCGCAAGCCTTCCTCAGTCCCCATTGGCCCCCGAGCTGGAGCGGGCGAGTGACGCTGGCGTGAGTGTCGGTATCGTCCTGGTCTCCCATTCCCGCGCTCTGGCCGAGGCCGCCGTGGACCTGGCGCGCCGGCTCATCGTGGCTGTCGATGTCCCCGTCGAGACGGCCGCGGGTCTGGCCGACGGCGGGCTGGGCACCGACCCCGGGGCCGTCGTCGAGGCCGTGGAGCGCCTGGCTGAGCGCTGCGAGGGCGTCCTGGTCCTGGCTGACCTGGGCAGCGGGGTCATGAGCGCCGAGATGGCCCTGGAGATGCTCGAGCCGGCCCTCGCCGAGCGGACGCGCCTGTCGGCGGCGCCCTTCGTCGAGGGGCTGCTCGGCGCCTACGGCGCCGCCGGGATCGGCAAGGATCTTCAGGCCGTTGCCGCTGAGGCAGACGGCGCCGCCGAGGCCAAGCGTTCCCAGATGGCGGCCTTCTGACGTGCTTGTGACGCGCGTCGTCGGGTCAGGGGCTGCCCACTCGGCTCACGCGCGGTTGGCGAAACGCTCCAGGAGGGCGGCGTCCCCGCCGACGACGAGTACGTCCTCGGCCGAGACCAGGGTGTCCGGGGTGGCGTACTCAAACGGCTCGCCCGGGCTCATGAGACCGAAGACCGTGATCCCGTAGCGCGAGCGCACCTTGGACTGGCCGATGGTGAAGCCGTGCAGCTCCGTGGGCGGACGCATCTTGACGATGGTGAAGCCGCCCTTCTCCATCTCGATGTAGTCGAGCATGCGGCCCGAGACGAGGTGGGCGGCGCGCTGACCGGCGTCGAACTCGGGGTAGACGACGTGCTGGGCGCCGATGCGGCGCAGGATGCGGCCGTGGGCGCGGGAGATGGCCTTGGCCCAGATCTGGGGGGTCTCGAGGTCCACGAGGTTACCGGTGATGAGGACGGAGGCCTCCAGGGAGGTCGCCACCCCCACGACCGCGGTGCCGAACTCGGTGGCGCCCAGCTGCTCGAGGGCCTCCACGTCCGTGGCATCGGCCTCCACCAGGGGGATGCGGCCGGTCCACTGCCGCACGGTCGCGGGATTGGCCTCCACGGCCAGCACCTCGAGCCCCAGGCGGTCCAGGGTGGCGGCCACGGCCGAGCCGAAGCGTCCCAGCCCGATGACGAGCGTGGAGTCGGTGCGCGAGAGCGGGGCAGGCATGAGGTCTCCTGACGCTGTTGAGAAGGTGGGCCGAGAGTGCGGCGCCGAGTCGACGACGATGTCAATCTACCTTCCCTGGAGGGCAGGCAAGGACAGCGGATCGCACCCGGCCCATGCTGGGGCTGACAGTGCCTCCAGCGTCGCTTTCGTGGATCGCAAACGCAGGTCCGACGTGAGTCCCATAGTAATGATCTCTCCCCGGTCACCGTCCCCATCTAAACCGGGACGACGCCATGCTTTGATCTCCGCGATCCTCGTTCGGACCAGTAGATGAACGTGACACCATCCTGTAGAAGGTACGCGGCCGGCGCCCTGCACTGTGAGACGTTGCCCCTCGGACGTCTGACCCGCATGCTCCACTATGGTCAGTACGTTCGACTCGACCACTACAGTACGAGGCTTGACTTCAACCGTCCCCATGGTAGAAACTCGGTGCCATGGAGGCACATCGCTAGTGTCAAGCGTGAGATCGGCATGCGACGTCATGTTGCTTCTCCCGTGCGACCCGATATGACTTCATCCTGAGACGATGATGGTTCGTTCGATCCCGACCATGAGTGTTCCTTCGTGTCTGACGACGTATCTGTGCTCGATGGGTGTACCCAACTAGTCGAGACGCAGATACCAGGTTGTTGCGCCTGCGGGATCGTCGGAGTGCCGCTCGACTTATGTGTCGGGCGATCGCTTCAAGAAACGTATGAAGAGCAGCAACCTGCAGCTACTGGTCTTCACGGAGAGTGTTGATTAATTTTCCGAGGGGATGCCGTTCTGTGCCTCCATGCTGACGTCAATGAATTTCGCAAGGATTGCGAAATGAAACCGCAGGAAGGAGAACGCAATGAGTGACGAAATGAGGATGAGTTATGATGAAGCCAAATATCGTGAAGAAAAATTCTATGATGTGGAAGAGGCTCTTGAGGAGAGTTATTAAGGATTTCCGGAGAGTGTCGATGGTGGGGAGGGTACCGAATATATTGTTGCAATGATCTGCAAACTCGCTGAGGATGCAGGAGATGTGGCCGATGCGTCAGGCGTGGGAGGGCAAAAACTGAATGACGCCACCAATGCACTGGGGGGCATGGACGAGAGTGTCGCGCAAACGTTCCGCGATCCAGTGAGGGAGTCGAAGTAATGATCACCGCAGCAGATATAGATGTGACGATTCCGGGAGAAGTAGCCTCCGTCGATGCGGCGGCGCAATGGCTGGAAAGTCTGCGAGATGATGCAGAGGATGCTAGTGGACTGCTTAACGCAGCTGCTTTGACGGAGATCTCGAGCGGAGCGGTTTCGGAAGCTGTCACCTCCTATGCTCTTACGCTGTGACAGTGCAGTATGGATGTTTATGTGCGAGCGACGGATGTGGCCGATGTGACTCGTGCCTTTGCGGATCAACTGGGATGGCGCAAGGATGACATGAAAGAACATCTAGAGACTGCCAGAGGTGACGGACTGACCGTCATCGGGAACATTATCAAATTCCAACCGAAGTGTCGTCACCGGGAAATTTTCCGTGGCTCGCCGCGAAGGCTGTGCAAGTTGCCTGGTTCGTAGCGAACCAGGCCTATCTTGAATACCTCAAAAAACTCCGAGACTTCGAGAAAATTAAAGGGAGGGTTGAGGCTACTTTCAAACAACTCAATGACTGGATTGTGAATAATCTTGTTAAGGCCAAAGAGAAAGCGATGGAGACCCTAATAGACAGGACACTCAATTCACTAATCCTAAACTCCGCAAAATATGGGATCACGGATCCGGAATTGTTGGGAAACGAGTTTACACCCCTGGTGACAGAACTCCGTGTTGCTGCGCAATCCCTGGAGTCCGCGCGTAGATCTGCTTCCTCAGCCGGGACCCGCAGCAAACCGCCTAGTAAGCATGATGTCGATCAGGCGAGGAAGTCGCTGCGTGAAAATTTCGCGGACGATCTTGAAGCGACGGGAGATAAAGCAAAAAGGTTGCTGGGAGGGCTGTAGATGTAGCTGGACCAGTATCTGATCTAGTCACAGGAGCCCCGCTTGGGGAGACAGTCGTGAGCACTGCCGCAGGCACGGCTGTCGCGTTGGTGCTTCCGGAAGCTGCTCCAGCGGTTTTTGTGGTCGCCGTACCTGCAGCAGTAGGTACCGCTGCAGTGTGGGGGTATCGCGAATTTGTGCCGTTGGAGAATCGAGAGTACTTTGAGCGTCCTTGGTCGGAGTTCAAGAATGGGGTGTCGAATGCTGTCGGAGATGCAAAGAACTGGGCGGGGGATGCTGCAGACGATGTTAAGAATATTCCTGTGGAATTGTGGCGCCTTGGCTTCGAGAAATCTTGAATGGATGCAGGGTTTCGTCTCGCCAGAATTCTTGTGGCCTATTCTCCAAACCCGTTCTGTTTTCCGATGAGGCTCAAGGGATGCGTTGCCGTCATCCACGCACATCTCATGGAGACCGTCGAGGAGGCCTCGGAATTCAGCATCGTCAGGCCTGTATCGAATGACGTGACCTGCCCTTGAGGCCGCCTGTAGGCACATTGACACGAATACAGTGGGAGGGGCCGAGGAAGTCTTCCTCGGCCCCTCCCACAGCAGCAGCTGACAGCCAGTCCCTTATGAATTATCCTTTGATGTGACTGGAGCTGGAGCGGATATGAATGATCAGAGGTCACTTGGGTGGCCACTGATGCTTGTTAACAGGTTGGTTTGGAGAGTTTCCTGCAATATGCGTAGGTGTCTCGTTTTTGAGAATCTGACCCATGCCATGCGCAGACGTTGACCCGCGCTCAAAATAATCATTATGGCCGGTGACGCCTTTCAGTCCGTCCGCTTCGCCAGTTTCGAGAGACACGAAATCACTGCCTTTGGGGTCGGTAGGGCTAACTCCGTGCACATGTGATCCTGCAATATAATCATCTGAAGCCTCGGCCGCATACATAGTGCCAGGAGCCATGTTGAAATAGTTGCTATGATTTGCATTTCCGCCTCCGTAAAGCGGGAGGCCTGGAGATCCAACGACGATTGCGTCGTCGGGTGCGTGTGTCAATTGACGCGCATATCCGTCCACGAGCGATCCGTAGGAATATCCGACGGTTACTAAGTGTGGATCTCCCTCATGTGTGGATTGAATTCCCTCATAGAGATTCGCTAGATCTCGTCCTCCCTCTTCGGCTGGGGCAATTCGTATTCCTGTTGACGGGGAATCGTATCCTAGATAGGTGATGCCGGCGGTTGTCCCCTGCCCCTTGTTAGGGTCGTTCTTCCTCCAGGAAAGACCGCTTTCGTCCATAATGTTCTCCGTGTGCTCGACTCCTGAGCCGCGCCCTCCATCCTCTGTGGCGAGGGTTGAGGAGACTTTGCTCTGTATTCCTGGCGTAAACACGAGGACGTTGTCTGCGCGATCAATATCCCCTGATCCAACCGCTGCACGTAGGTGGTCGCTTTGAGAATCATCTAGTAGGATAAGCGTGCGTCCTACATTCTTGCTGTCCTCGCTGTTCATGGATTTTTCAAGAGCTTCGATATCTTTGAATTTTTCTTTCAGCTTGCCGTAATCAGGGTTATCTATCACGTATTTCTGGCCAGTCTGTGGATCTTCTACCTCGGTCGTGGATGGTGTGTTTCTTAGTTGTTCTTCCGTTTTCCTTTTCATTTCTGCGAGTCGCTTGCGATTGGCTTGGTCGCGAGCTGCCATGGGGATACCGTTGAGGTTGCCGATCCACTCCGGATGATGATCGATAATGGACTGCTGCTCTTTTTCTGAAAGAGACGTCCACCAGTCGTTATTGTCGTCGATGGTCCATGAAGGATCGGGTGCTTTGTGCGTTCCGTTACCTACGACGTCTTGACGCGGTGCTATCGCTGTGTTCTTGATGTTGTTTGATAGGTCGTCAAACACTGTTCGAATAAAAGCTATGGTCGAGTCTGCGTTCTGTTTCAAATGGTTGAGTCTGATTTTGTATTTTTTCTGAACTTTTTGCGGTTTGTCTGTCATGGGTTCTAGTTTGATGGTGAATGCGTAGGTGTGCGATTGGATGACAAATGGCCCACCCTCCTCTGAGTTGATCGCAGTTTTGAGATTCTGTGCTTCCTCGTGAACAGCGTTTGCTGCTTGTGCGGCTCTCATGAGTTTGGTGCCTGCATCGAACAGCTTTCGTTGCAGGTCCCCGGCGTCATCGGCGAGAATTCTTCGACTACGCTGCTCAGCTTCTGCGGCCCTCCCTTCGAAGTGGTTGATCTTCATGTCTATGAGGGCATTGTGGGCTTCCTTGTATCTATTCGCGACCGCGAGAAGCGCCTCGCCGGCCTTGTATAAATCAGAGCAATCCCATTCTGTGAGTTGATCGAAAGTTAGCATAGTGTTAATCCAAGAGCGCTGGTAGTTATAGAAACATCAAGTGTTAGGGCTGCATGCCGGGAATGCTTAGAATGCGAAAGAACTCTGACACTTGGGCCGCTTCGTTGTCAGCCTTTTGGAGTGCCTTGATCGTATCTTCGATCGCATCGGTGTGTTTCATTAGTCGATCACTGAATGTCTTGCCTGCGTCGAAGGTGGCGTCAGCTGCCTTCGACGCGTTTTCTTCAAGGTCGGCTCCAAACATTTTTCTCGTGGAGTTGCCTATAGTTGGTTCTTCTTCTGACTTTATAACTGATTTAGCAAGCCCTTCAATTGATGTGATCGCATTACGTAGTTCGCCGTAGTTCACTTTCACTTCCGATTGGGGCATGACGGTCTCACTTCCTTGTCGTTGTCTTGATGTGGGGTGGTGTTTGAAGTTTGGGTGCGGGCGGTGTCTGAGCACTGAAACGTGACACAATCAAGGCAAACACGGTTTGTGGACGGCGTCAACCATTGAAGATGGGGAATGGTATCCGGATCGGGGTGGGGCGTCGCCTGAAGTGGAGGCTGATTGTTGATGACGAGCCGGGGCGCCCCAAGAAGCAGCTTTTGGGGCGCCCTGACGGGGAAATTGATGTGTCGTGCGTCAGTGGTCCTGGCGTTGGCGGTACAGCCTCAGGCCAACCCCACACGCCACCAGGACCGTCGCCGCCCCGGCCAGGGAGCCACGTCATCATCGTGAAGCCGCCGGAGTAGGCCTCGATCTGCGCGCGGTCGACGAGCTGGGCTTTGAGGGTCTCGATGATCTGCTTGCCCGTGGGTGACTGCGGCAGTGCCTGAGCGCGCATCATCGCCTCCATGGCTGTGGCCTTGACCCCCGCGGCGTGGTCAGTCACGTAGTCCTCGGCGTGCTGGGTGGCGTAGGACGTCATGAGCGCCACCCCGAAGGACCCGCCGATCTGCTGGGCGGCACTCAGGATCGCTGAGGCCAGCCCGGTACGCGTGGAGTCCACTCCGCGGGTTCCTGAGTTGAAGGTGACCGGCATCGTCAGCCCTAGACCGGAGCCGAACGCGATGAGGCCGGGCAGTGCCACCTGTGCGTAGGTCGACTCGGTGGTCATGTGAGAGAAGATGAGGAATGCCGCGGCCACCAGCGCCAGCCCCAGCGGTAGCGTTCCGCGCGCGCCCAGACGAGGAACAATGAGGCGCCCGGCCACCATGGCTGTGACCACCAGGGCCGCGATCATGGGGAGGAAGGCCACGCCGCTCTTGAAGGGCGAGTAGCCGAAGTGGTTTTGGACGTAGTAGGTCAGATAGATGGTGGCCCCCATCTGGGCGGCGCCGGCGACGAACTGCGTGGCGTAGGAGGCGGTCCGCACCGGCAGCGCCATCATCGACAGGGGGCAGCACCGGTCGATTCGCGGAGAGCTCGCGCAGTACGAACAGCACCGCGGCGATACCGCCGAGGGCCAGCCAGCTGACGGTCGACGTCGAGGTCCAGGAGGTCTGCTGGGCTCGGTCGAGCCCGTAGACGGCGCTGAAGCAGGCTCCGCAGCCCAGGACCAGGCCGCTCAGGTCGTCAGTGATGCGTGAGCCGCGGTCGCGCTGGTCGGCCGGCGGAAGGCTGCGCTGCCCGATGAGCAGGGCGGCGGCGGCCAGGAAGATGTTGATGTACAGCGCCCAGCGCCAGTTCATCCACTCGGTCAGTGCTCCTCCGATGAGCAGCCCTGCTCCCGCCCCCAGGCCCCCCGTGGCGCCGAAGATCGCGAAGACTCGCTCGCGCTCGGCGCGCTCGGTGAAAGTGATATTGAGCAGCGCCTGCGAGGTGGGCGCCAGCAGGGCTCCGAAGCAGCCTTGGGCGACGCGGGCCGTCACCAGAACCGGGAAGGAGGGGAGCGAGCCCGGCCACGAGGCTGGCCAGAGCGAATCCGATCAGCCCGACTTGGTACGAGCGTCGGATTCCTGCGACTGCGCACAGCCGCCCGCCGACAAGGACCAGGCCGCCGAAGGCCAGACTGTAGCCGGTGACCGTCCACGGGCTCTGGGAGGCCGTCATCCCCAGGTCCTCCTGCATCTGAGGCAGAGCGATGGCGATCACCGTCAGGTCCAGCATGATCATCAGCTGGGTGAGGACAGCGCTGACCATGACGGCGCGGCGGTTGGGGCGTCGCGCAGCGACGGGGGTGGCCTCCTGCGTCTGCTATGCCGGTTCGGTCTGCTTGAGAGTGGATGACGCCGTGAGTGTCATCGCAAACCTCCATATCAAAACTGTCGTTTTCGTTTGCGCTCGGGAGTCTAGGAAGTGTTATGGCGGCTAGTCAACAACGATCGTTTCGATTTGGGGTGTGCTCTGAGTCGCTTATTCTGCACTCATGCCACGAGTGACTGCCGCCTACCGGGAGCGTCAGACCGACCGGATCCTGCAGGCCGCTGAGGAGTGCTTCGCGCGCAGCGGCTTCCAGGCCACCTCCATGGATGAGGTCATCGCCGCGGCCGGAATGTCGTCATCGACGGTCTACCGCTACTTCCCCGAGGGCAAGCGCTCCCTCATTCGGGCGGTCCTGACCAGGCGCATGGGGCCGCTCGTCGAGCGGATCAAGCGGATCGCCGAGTCCGAGGAGCCGCTCGACTTCGAACGGGATTTCATTGAGGCGCTCACCCTGCTCAACTATCAGCGGCACGGCGCTGCAGCTGACTCAGCTGACTCAGAGGCGGACCGGCAGGATGACGCTCGTGAGGCTCCTGACGACGTCGGTCTGAGCTCTTGGGCGCCTCTGGCCTACCATGCCTGGGGGGAGCTGACCCGTGATCCCGAGATGAGCGTCCTGGTCCAGGAGAGCTACCGGGACATCCACGGCGGTCTTACTCGGCTGTGTCGCAATGGGCAAAGGATGGGGACGATCTCCCGTCGTCTGAGCCCCGATCAGATGGCCTCCCTCATCCAGAGCGTCTCCTTCGGTCTCATCGTCGAGCAGCTCATCACCGGCCGGGCTGATGTGGAGGGCGCGGCCGCCATCCTCAGGCAGCTGCTCGCCCCGGAGGGGGCGCGATCCTGACTGTCTCCGATGGGTCTGCTGCTCTCCTAGGGACGGTGTGCCGGTCGGACCCGGGTGGGGCTGCCGCCCCAGTCAGCCGATCATCGGGCTGGCCTCGGGCATCCGGATAACGCGGCGCCGCTCGCGCAGCGCCAGGGCGCTGGCCGCCGTCATCGTGCCCACGCGGCCGACGAACATGAGCGCCACGATGACGTACTTGGCCCCGTCCGGCAGGGAGGGCGTGATGCCCGTGGACAGGCCCACGGTCGCGAAGGCGCTGATGACCTCGAAGAGGATCCGGTCCAGGGACAGGTTGGTCATCTGCAGCAGCAGGAGCGTGGCCAGACCGATGATGCTGGAGCCGATGAAGGCCACCGCCACGCTCAGGCGCACGGTTGAGGGGGTGATGCGCCGCCCGAAGGCCTCGATGTCCTGGTCGCCGCGGGCCTCGGCGAGAATCGCCAGCAGCAGGACCGCGAAGGTCGTCACCTTGATGCCGCCGGCCGTCGAGGCCGAGCCGCCCCCGACGAACATGAGGGCGTCCTGAAGGAACCAGGTCGCCTCGTGCATGTGCTCGGGCGGGATCGTGGACAGCCCCGAGGAGCGGGCGTTGACGCCGTTGACGAGCGCGGTCATGATCTTTCCGCTCGTGGGCAGAGAGCCGTAGGTGAGCGGGTTGTTCCACTCGAAGGTGGCGATGGCGATGGTCGAGGCGAGAGTGAGGGCCAGGTAGGTCGTCAGGGTCAGCTTGGTGTGCAGGCTCCATGTGCGGGGGCGGCGGCGTCGGCCCATGATGTCCAGGATGACAGGGAAGCCGACGGCGCCCATGAAGGTCCCCAGGATGATCGGCAGGCCGATCCACCAGTCGGTGGAGTAGGCCTCCAGGCCCTCGGGCATGATGACGAAGCCGGCGTTGTTGAAGATCGACAGTGCCATGAAGACCGCGTACCACAGGGCGTGGCCCACATCGAGGCCATGGCTGAGGAAGGGTGGCAGCAGCATGAGCGTCAGGAGGAGCTCGCAGCCGGTGGCCGTGTAGATGACGGCGCGCAGCAGCCTTCCCACCTCACCCAGGCGCGATTGGTTCTCCGAGGCCGCCAGCATCCGCTGAGTCAGTCCCACGTGCCGGGACACCGCCAGGGACAGCAGGGAGGCCAAGGTCATGACTCCCAGACCGCCCACGGCCGCGGCCAGGATGATGACGACGTGCCCGAAGGTGGACCAGTAGGCAGCCGTGTCCACCGTGCTCAGGCCGGTGACGCACACGGCCGAGGTGGCGGTGAACAAGGCGTCGAGGAAGTCGGCGTGCTCCCCGCTGGTCGTGGCGATGGGGAGGCTGAGGAGGCCGGTCACCACCACGATGATGGCCGCGAAGACGATCACGGCCAGCCGGGCCGGGTAGAAGCGGGCGGCCCTCGCGATCTGGCTGAGGGGCTCGATGTGCCGAAGCAGTCGGCGAATCCCGGTGGGCTCCGTACCCGGCAGCTGGGGGAGGGGCGATGGCTCCTCGAGGAGGCCGGCTCCCTCTTTGGAACTCGGGGGCTTCTTGTGGCGCTTCCACGCATGGCCGACGACGCCCACGAGTGGGGCGTGCCAGTGGGCCTGACGGCGCCTGCCGGCCTGGGAGGCGCCGCGCTTCCCGGTCGGGGTCTCGCCGCGGGATCCGCGGCCGGGCTCCGGCTCCTGGGCGGTGTCTGTCTGGGGCACGGTCGCCATTGTGGTCCCGCTGGCCCGGCTTCGTCACGTTTCCCGGCATCGTGGGCCGGGTGTGTTCGAGTGGGGCCAGTGGATGGGCTCGGGTGCCCGCCGTCGTGACGGCCGGGTCTGGGGCCAATCAGGGGTGATTCGGTGAGGTTGCGGCAGCGACAATTGGTGCCCGAGTGTGAAATGCGACGCCTGTGGTAAATGGGGCCCGAGAAACCCTGTGCGAAGGCTGGTGCGGGGATATATTGGCTGTGTTCCTGCCCCGACGGGGCCACCCGCGACGAACGGACCTCAAGCTCATGGCACCGGGCCTTCCCACATCCCCCAGCGCCTCCGGCGCCCCCTCGTTCCTCACCGTGGCTGAGGTGGCGGCGATGCTGCGCGTGTCCAAGATGACCGTCTACCGGATGGTGCACTCCGGCGACCTGCCCGCGATGCAGGTCGGACGCTCCTTCCGCGTCCCCGAGCGCGCCGTTCACGACTACCTGTCCGCCGGGCTGGGTGACTGGGGCCACGACGCGTCAGAGGCATCAGGGTCCCAGGAGCCGCTACACTCAGGCGGTCACCTGCGTGGTCGGCCGCTGAGCCTCACGCGCCGACCAACCGCCCCATGGCATAACCCTCGCCGGCCTGCCTCGGCCCGCAGGGAGGGTCTGCGGGCACTACGAAGCGAACTCGAGGAGATCTCATGGATCCGTCATCAAGAAGCGCCGCAAGCGCATGGCCAAGAAGAAGCACCGCAGCTGCTTCGCAAGACGCGTCACCAGCGTCGCAACAAGAAGTGAGACGAGCGGCCCGTCCGCGTCTCGGGGCTCCGTGCACACTACTGGTGTGAGCGGGGCCCTGCTTGTCTCACGAGGAACCGATCAGGAAGAGCGGAGACCTCCGTTGACCACTACCCCAGATGACCGCACTCCTGCTGCCCCCGCTGAGGGCTCGACGGTGCCGGCTGCGCCGTCGGCCGAGCCGCAGCTGGTGGCAGGCGACTGCACCGTCCCGCTGAGCGTCGACGTCGACCCGTCGGCCTGGCCCGCACCCGTCCAGGCCCCTGGCGCACACGCCCTGGCTCCGGCGCCCGGCCGACCAGCCTGGCCGAGCCTGACGACGCTTCGCGTGGGCGGCCCGGTGGGCGCTTACGTCGAGGCCACCACGCAGAGCGAGCCCTGACCGAGGCGATCCGCGAGGCCGACGCCGCCGGTACGCCCGTCCTCGTCATCGGCGGCGGCTCCAACATCCTGGCCTCCGATGCCGGCTTCGACGGGCTCGTCATCCGGGATGCCCGCGCCGAGGTCTCACTCGTCTCGGACTCGGTGTGCGGCGGCGTCGAGGTCACCGCCACTGCCGGAACCACCTGGGACGACCTGGTGCGCGAGGCCATCGCCAGCCAGTGGGCCGGGTTCGCGCCCCTGTCCGGGATCCCCGGCACGGTGGGCGCCGCCCCCGTGCAGAACATCGGGGCCTACGGCGCAGAGGTCGCCGAGCTCATTGCCAGCGTGCGTGCCTGGGACCGACTGCGCAACCGGGTGGTCTGGCTGGCCCTGGGCGAGCTGGGGCTGGCCTACCGGGACTCGCGCCTCAAGCAGTCCCTCACCGACACCGAGGTGGGTGGCGGGCGCCTGTGGGGGCCGACCGGGCGCTGGGTGGTCCTCGACGCCACCTTCGCCGTGCGGCAGGGCTCCCTGTCCTCCCGGATCGCCTACTCCCAGCCTGGCCGGGGGCGCTCGGCGTCGAGCCTGGGTGAGCGCGTGCCCGAGCGCGAGCTGCGTGAGGCGGTTCTTGAGCTGCGCCGCTCCAAGGGGATGGTGCTGGACGGCGCCGACCACGACACCTGGTCGGCCGGCTCCTTCTTCACCAACCCGATCCTGACCACGGAGCAGGCCGAGCAGCTGCCCGAGGACGCGCCGCGCTTCCCGGTCACCGACCACTCGCAGGTGGTCCTCGGCACCAAGGCCGCCCCTGTCATCGAGGGGTTGGTCAAGACCAGTGCCGCCTGGCTCATCGACCACGCCGGCTTCAGCAAGGGCTTCGCCGTGGAGGCCGGCGCACCGGCCGGGTTGTCCACCAAGCACGTGCTGGCACTGACCAACCGGGGCGGCGCGACCGGGGCGGACCTGGCGCGCCTGCGTGACGCGGTGGTGGCCGGAGTGCGTGAGCGCTACGGCGTCACCCTCGTACCCGAGCCCGTTCAGGTCGGTTTCTAGGCCGCCTGTCCAAAGCCCAGGCAGCCCCGGGACGTGTCAGCGCGTCCCGTGGTGCCTGTGCGATGTGGTGGTAGCTGGTGTGCGCGAGCGCTTCGGCGTCACCCTCGTACCCGAGCCCGTTCAGGTCGGTTTCTAGGCCGCCTGTCCGAAGCCCCGGCAGCCCCGTAGTTCGCCGCGCGAATATGTGGTCCGTCGTGGACGCCCCTGGCTCTGGGGCGTGGTTCTGCCTCTCAGAGTCCTTATCCGGGCGTGCTCGTAGCCGGTTCTAGCTCCTAGCGCGCAACCGCGTCAGGCTTGAGGTCGCTGGCCTCCGGGCCGTCGGACTGCACTCCTGGAGCCTGGTCGGGCGCCGCCAGCCAGGCGTCCACCTCGGCCAACCAGGTCTGCTTCGCCGTCGGGGAGGCCAGGCAGGCGCGGATCGAGCCGCGGGCCAGCTCGGCCAGCTCGGCGTCGTCGCAGCCCAGGGCCCGGGCGATCTCGTACTGGTCGACGAGCCGGGACTGGAAGAGCAGGGGGTCGTCGGCGCTCAGGGCGATTTGGGCTCCGTGGCTCATGAGCGTACGCAGGGGGACGTCGTCGGGGCTGTGATAGACCCCCAGGCTCACGTTGGAGGCGGGGCAGACCTCGAGGCTGATGCCGGAAGCGACGATCGCGTCCAGCAGGGCGGGGTCCTCACCGGCGCGAACCCCGTGGCCCAGGCGTGTGGGGCCGAGGGAGGAGACGACCTCGCGCAGGTGGTCGGGCCCTAAGAGCTCCCCTCCGTGAGGCATGGAGGCCAGGCCACCCCGGCGGGCGATGGCGAAGGCCCGCTCCCAGGAGGAGGTCTGCCCCGCGCGCTCATCGTTGGACAGGCCGAAGCCGATCACCTCGCCCGGCTGATCCCCGGCGTAGCGCACCGCCAGGCGCGCGAGCGTGCGGGCGTCCAACGCGTGACGCATCCGGGAGGCCGCCACGATGACCGCCACCTCCACCCCGCTCAGGGTCGTGGCCTGCTTGGCGGCATCGAGGATGATCTCCAAGGCGGGGGTGATCCCGCCGACGAAGGGGGCGTAGCTGGTCGGGTCGACCTGGATCTCCAGGCGGCGCGAGCCCTCGGCGGCATCATCCAGGGCAGCCTCCAGGACAATGCGGCGCATGACCTCCTCCGTGCGCACCAGGGCCCGGGCCGTGTCATAGGCGCGCTGGAAGCGGAACCAGCCGCGTCGATCGGCGGGGACACGCAGGGGATCGCCGTCCAGGAAGTTCGAGGGCAGGCGCGTGCGCGCGCTGGAGGCCAGCTCGATGAGGGTCTCCAGGCGCATCGACCCCGTGAAGTGCAGGTGCAGGTGCGCCTTGGGGAGGGTGGCGAGGTCTCGCATGGGTGGATTCTTCCACGCGTTCGCACCCCATCGGCAGCCCTCCCACGCGAGGTCGGAGGCGCCAAAGTGTCACGATTGGCGACTTTTCCGGCAGGGGCCGACACCCTGTGACAGGAGGAAAAGGCGCGGACCTGCGCAGATAGGGGGAGAGGAGCCCAGGGCCCTTCCTCGACTCGCCCTAAAAGTCGCCAGGAGTGACATCCGGTGGATTCCGAGACGGCGCGCCACCGAAGAGACGATCCGCACCGTCTCCCGATCCACTACCTGGTTGCTGGTGAGGCGCAGCGGAGTATGGCCGCGCGCGAGAGCGGCCTGATCGCGCAGGTGGTCGCTGTGCCAATCCGGGCGGGAGGAGTGGTAGGTGTAGCCGTCCGTCTCGATGAGTAAGGCCGGACAGGCCGCCGCCGTGAGGACATGAGTGCCGTTCGCCGGCCCGGGAACGATCGCCTGAGGCCTTCGGCTGAGAACCAGGTCCACCTCGCCGACCCCGTCCACCATGACCGCCGCGACGGGGTGGTAGCCGGCCCGCTTCAGGTCGTAGCGGGTGATCGTCTCCAGCAGGGAGCGCGCCCCCGGGCGGGCCTGGGAGAGCAGGGATCGCAGCGGTGCGTTGCGCGGGCCCGGCAACGCGGATTCCAGCTGACTGCGGGTTGTGTATCCCAGGCGCAGGGCCGCGTCGAGTGCGATGAGGGCGTCGAGCTCGTCGGCGCAGCGCATGAAGCAGATGAGAGCCTGCTCGACCTGCGCCACTGGTGGCTGAGTGTCCTCGGGCAGGGCCAGTCCCCTGACGCGGTGGACCACTGTGCGGCCGATTGCATCGGGAACGCGGCTTCGCTGCGCCGGGATGGCGACATGGAGAACACCGGGTGATGTCCTCAGCGGGATGCCGTAGTGCTTCATCGCGTGTCCACAGCTCACCACGCCTCCCAGCCGGCGGCAGGTGATGACGAAGGCCTTGGCCGACGGCAGGGACACCACGTGATCGGGGTGGGAGGACAGCGCCTTCTCAGCCAGCATGCGCGCCACCGTCCTGCGCTCTGACCGGGTGAGGCTCAGTGCCGAGAGCCGGGCTGCGCCGTTCCTGGCTAGTAGCCGGGCGCGCACATCACTGCGGCGGACGTCATCAAACATAGTTAAATGATGTCAAACAGTGTTGTAAGGTGAAAGGCGTGGGTGGGGGCTGTGGATAACGTCGGGCCTCTCTCGGTGCTGACAGTGCTTTCGGTGCTGTCGGTGTCACGATTGGCGACTATTCCGGCAGGGGCCGACATCCTGTGACAGGAGGGAATGGCGCGGACCTGCGCAGATAGAGGGCAACGTTCCGGCGCCCCCTCCCCGAGCCGACCTTAAAAGTCGCCAGGAGTGACAGATCCGTGACAGATCTGTGCCACTGGGCTTGCCTCAACTCGGTCACCCAGTGCATCGCCCCAGGGGTGCGTGGGCTTCCGCTGTTGTCGAACACCGGGGGTCGTTTTGGAGGCGAACCACCAGGTGGGTGGGGCAGACTAACTGCTATGAACCACTCGTCGGCGTCCCAGGAGCCCGAGGAGGTGGCCCTGCTGACGGGGCCGCGTGCCGCGTCCGTGCTCTCCGCCGCCCTCGCCCCGGCCGGCCAGCGCCTGGCCAGCTGGGAGGTCCACTCGGTCCACCACCGCCCCGGAGCGGGGGTGTCCGTGGGGTACACGGCTGTTGTTGTCGCACCCAACGGGCGTTCCACCACCGAGTACCTGTGCGCCACGACGGCTCGCCTGTCCAACCCGCACGCGCCGGGACTGACCCGGGTGGCTCCCACCGGCGGGGACGGCCCTGCGGTCCATGTGTGGCGCCACCCGGCCGACCCCGAGCTTCCCGGCCTGGTGGTGGCCTGCACGCCCTCGCTGCTCTCGGCCCGGATCGGCACGCAGGTCAAGGCCACGATGGTCGCCTACCGACCCACCCGCCGAGCGGTCGTGCGTGCCACCTTCCCGGATGAGACCACCGCCTACGCCAAGGTCCTGCGCCCGAGCCAGGCCCCGTCCTTCGCCCAGCGCCACCGCCTGCTGACGGCCTCAGGCGTGCCTGCGCCCGAGGTCCCTGCGAGAGGACCCCGATGGGCTCGTCCTGCTGTCCACCGGTCGAGGAGTGGCCCCTGTCCGGCCTGCTGTCCCAGGGCATGAGCGTCTCGCGCAGCGAACGCGTCTTCAACGGCCTCATTTCACTGCTGGACGCCCTGCCGGCCAGCGCCATGCAGCTGCCAGCGCACGCCGCCTGGTCGGAGCGGGCCCGCCACTACGCGCACGCCGCCGCCACGGTCCTTCCCGAGCACGCCGCTCGTGCCCGGGCCGTGGCCGAGGGGTCGAGCAGCCATGGCCGCCTCCGACGCCGGTCGGCCGGTCCCGGTCCACGGCGACTTCTACGAGGCCAATGTCCCTCATGGAGGGCGAGTCCGTCACCAGCCTGCTCGACGTGGACTCCCTGGGGCCCGGTTACCGGGTTGATGACCTGGCCTGCCTGCTGGGGCACGTCAGTGTGCTGGACCACCTGGCGCCCGCCTCCTACCCGAAGCTGCGCCCCATCCTGGAGACCTGGACCCGCATGGCTGAGCAGCAGGTGGATCCGGTCTCCCTGCGTGCCCGCTGTGCAGGCGTGGTCCTGTCCCTGGTGGCCGGCGCCCGCCGCGAGGACGGTGGCCCGTGGCGCCCCGACGCCGAGGGCCGCCTGGCCCGCGCCGAGACCTGGCTGGCGCAGGGCCGCGAGATCCAGGCCCGCCGCGGCGCCCACTGAAGCTCGCTGGTCTCACGCCGAGCCGGGCAGGCTTTGCGGTATCCGACAGACTCTCTGTCGGCTTGCGCGAAACCTACCCGGCTCGGGGTGCTCAGAATCTGACGTGCGAGTCCCTGGAGATGGTGAAACCGCGGCCGGTGATTGTGTTCCAGCAGGTCATCCCCTTGGACTGTGAGGTGCAGGCGTAGTCGGAGAACGTCGTGGTCTCCCCGTACTGGAGCGTGTGGAAGGTGTCCCCAGGCTGTCCCAGGTACTCCTCTCCGCAGCGGACCTCGGTGCGACCGGCGAGCGCCACGATGGAGAACTCCCGGTCGGGGCAGTCTTGCATCCCGGAGGAGGCGTAGCTCCGTTCCAGGATTGAGCAGCCCACCCCCTCGTCGTACAGGATGCAGGAGATGTTCTTCGACGGGGTGTCCACGTACTGGTAGGAGTAGGTCTTGGCTGACGGGGGAAGAGTTGGTCCTTTGTCGGGTAGCGGTGTTGCTTCGGCCTCGGTGGCGTCTGCGGTCGGTTGGGCGTTCTGCCCCGCCGATGTTTCTGCCGCCTGGGTGGGGGCTGGTGCTGCGGAAGCGGCTGAAGCCGTTGTCGTTTCCGGCTGTCGATCCCGGTTCGCCAGCAGCATCCCGGCGAAGGTTCCGGCGGCGGCGACGGCCAGGACCAGGGTGATGACCAGGGCTGCTATCAGCCCGGTGCGGGACCCGGAGCGGGAGGCCGGTCGGGGCTCGGATGGTTCGACGGGCGCTGTCTGAGCAGGTGCCGGTGCGGCTGCCCGCGTTGGCATGGTCGGTAATGTCTTGAGGACCGCCGTGTGAGGATCTGCTTGCACCGTCGCTCTCACAGGAGCCTCGGTGTGCGGTGAGCTGCGGTAGTCGGTCGTTGTGATCGAGGGCAGGGCCGCAGTCTTGGCCGTCCTGAGATGAGTCGAGTCGGATGCTGTCGCCGCGCTTACCGGGGTTGCGGGTGAAAACTTGAGACAAGTTGCCCAAACCCATCTGGAGAACCTGCTCGCGCAGCACCGCGGGGATAGCTGGATTGGCGGCGACGACCGGTCGCAGATCGGGAAACGCCTTGGCGAGGTACTCCAGCACCTCGGGCTCGGTACTGGGATCGGCGGCACGACGTTCATCGTCGGGAGTGTGGGCGGGCACGAATCGGATGATAGGTCTCTGAAGGACGCGGAAGGCCCGTCCGCAACCACATTGGTATCAAACGTCGAGCCGGGCAGGTTTCGCGGTGCCCGACAGACTCTCTGTCGGCTTGCGCGAAACCTGCCCGGCTCGGTGAGGAGGCGGGGCCTCAGGCGCTACTCGACCTCGGCCAGCAGCTTCTGGACGCGGCCCACGCCCTCGACCAGGTCGTCGTCGCCCAGCGCGTAGGACAGCCGCACGAAGCCCGAGGGACCGAAGGCCTCACCGGGAACGACGGCGACCTCGGCGTGCTCGAGGATGAGCGCAGCCAGCGTGGCCGAGCTGTCGATCGTGGTGCCGCGCAGCGTGCGTCCCACGAGCCCCTCGATGCTGGGGTAGGCGTAGAAGGCGCCGCGGGGCACGGGCACGGTCAGCCCCTCGATCTGCGAGAGCATCTCCACCATCGTGCGCCGGCGCCGGTCGAAGGCGGTGCGCATCTGCTCGACGGCGGTCAGGTCGCCGCTGACGGCCGCCAGCGCCGCGCGCTGTGAGACGTTGGCGACGTTGGAGGTCAGGTGCGACTGGAAGTTCGTGGCCGCCTTGATGACGTCGCTGGGAGCGATCATCCAGCCCACGCGCCATCCGGTCATGGCGTAGGTCTTGGCCACGCCGTTGAGGACGATCGTCTGGTCGGCCAGCTCGGGAACCAGCTTGACGACGTGCGCGGTCTGGGCGCCGTCGTAGAGGAGGTGCTCGTAGATCTCGTCGGTGATGACCCAGATCCCGTGCTCCAGGGCCCACTGGCCGATGGCGGTGAGCTCCTCGGGCGTGTAGACCGAGCCGGTCGGGTTCGACGGCGAGCACAGCAGTAGCACCTTGGTGCGCTCGGTGCGGGCGGCCTCGAGCTGGTCGACGCTGACCTTGTAGTCCTGGTCGGCCCCGGCGAAGACCTCGACCGTGGTGCCCCCGGCCAGGGCGACGGCCTCGGGGTAGGTGGTCCAGTAGGGCGCGGGCAGGAGGACCTCGTCGCCGGGGTCGACGAGTGCGGCGAAGGCCTGGAAGACGGCCTGCTTGCCGCCGTTGGTGACCAGGATGTCGTCGGGGGAGACCTCGTAGCCGGAGTCGCGCAGCGTCTTGGCGGCGATGGCCTCGCGCAGGACCGGCAGGCCCTTGGCGGGGGAGTACTTGTGGTTGGCCGGGTCCTTCGCGGCGGCGACGGCGGCTTCAACGATGTAGTCGGGGGTGGGGAAGTCGGGCTCTCCGGCGCCGAAGCCGATGACGGGACGGCCGGCGGCCTTGAGGGCCTTGGCCTTGGTGTCGACGGCCAGGGGTGGCGGAGGGGCGATGGCGGACAGTCGGGCGGAAACGCGGTGCGTGGGTGCAGGTGTCACCCGACCATGGTCCCACGACCAGCGACATCCGTGCGTCTGAAACACGTCGGATCCGCCAGCGACGACGCCGGGGAGCCTCCGGGACACCTCCAGGGTCCCTCCGGGGCGTGACGTGGTGCTGCACCCCGGCCGGCCCCGGCGTGGCGCACCCCACGGCCTGCGGTTACCGCAAAGGCTTCCTCGTGTGGCAGACTAGAGCACCGCTGAAGGGCAGTGGCGCACTGGTAGCGCACCGGTCTCCAAAACCGGCGGTTGTGGGTTCGAGTCCCGCCTGCCCCTGCTGGAGAACGGCGGATCTGTCGGGAGATCCCGTCGGTTTTCGTCTTCTCCCGCTGTGCGGAACTGACCCTGACCGTCGACCCTGAGGACCCAGATTCATGAGCGAGAGCGCACGCGCTGCGACAGGCAAGTCGGCCACCAAGCGCGGCTTCTTCGGGCGCATCGCCCCTGTTCATCCGCCAGGTCATTGACGAGCTGCGCAAAGTCGTCTGGCCCACCATGAACGAGCTGTGGACCCTACTTCACGGTAGTGGTCGTCTTCATCATCGCCATCATGGCCTTTCACCGGGGTACTGGACTTCGCCTTCAACCGGGCCGTCATGTGGCTCTTCGCCTGACCTCCCGGCTTCTGCGGCCGTACCCTCATTGGGGATGCGCGGTTGCGCCCCTGACCACGTCTACTCCCGACGCCGCTGCTGCTCGCGCGGCCCGTCGCATCCGCTCGTCTCACGCCACTGGAAAGCAGGTACACCATGTCTGAGGATGTCTCTCGCAGACCAACCCCGACGACGTCGAGGCCCTGACCTCGCTCGCGACCGACGACGCCGGTGACGCCGTCGAGCCGGTCGAGGCCGCCCAGGCCGATGCGACCGACGAGGTGGCCCAGGCGCAGCCCGAGACCGCCACCGAGCCTGCCGCGCCGGCCGAGGAGGCGCCCGTCGTCGACCCGCTGGCCGAGTTCCGCCGCCAGATGTCGGCCCTGCCGGGGCAGTGGTACGTGCTGCACACCTACTCCGGCTACGAGCGCCGCGTGGCCGCCGACATCATGGCCCGCGCCGAGAACTTCGAGGTCGAGGACTACATCTTCGACGCCACCGTCCCCATGGAGACGGTCATCGAGATCAAGAACGGCAACAAGAAGAAGGAAGTCTCCCGGGTGCGCATCCCCGGCTACGTGTTCGTGCGTATGGACCTGGATGACCCGGAGACCTCGGACAAGGTATGGCGCACCATCAAGGACACCCCGGCCGTCACCGGCTTCGTGGGTGACCGCTACAACCCGGTGCCGCTGACCTTCGAGGAGGCCGTCGCCCAGCTCGGCCCCACGCCCGAGGAGCTCGCCGCCAAGGAGGCCGCCGCCGCGGAGGCCACGGCCCCCGAGTCCGGCTCCGGCACCCAGATCAGCACTGGCGGGCAGGTCTTCGAGGTCGCCTTCGAGGTTGGCGAGTCCGTCATCGTCACCGACGGCCCCTTCGAGTCCCTGCCGGCCACGATCGCCGAGATCCACCCTGAGACCCAGAAGCCCAGGTGCTCATCTCCCTGTTCGGCCGCGACACCCCGGCCGAGCTCTCCTTCACCCAGGTCGCCAAGATCTGAGGCGGGCCTGAGGTCAGGCCCCGTCAGCCGTTGAGGCCCGACGACGCGAAACAGCGTCGTCGGGCCACACCCGTCCGGGTCGCGCAGCGGCCACGGCACGGGAGCCGTGAATCACAGGCAGATCTCCCGTGATACCGCGCACCGGGCGCCCTGCTCGGCCCGGCAGAGGGCTACGATGAGCGCTTGTGTGCGCATGATCCCACGGCTGCACGGCAGGCGTGCAGCACATCCGGACAAGTAAGAAGGACCCATTCCTATGGCCCCCAAGAAGAAGGTCGCCGGGCTGATCAGCTCCAGATCCAGGCCGGCCAGGCCAACCCCGCTCCGCCGATCGGCCCCGCCCTGGTGCCCACGGCGTCAACATCATGGAGTTCTGCAGGCGTACAACGCGGCGACCGAGTCGCAGCGCGGCAACGTCATCCCCGTGGAGATCACCGTCTACGAGGACCGCCCTTCACCTTCATCACCAAGACCCCGCCGGCCGCCGAGCTCATCAAGAAGGCCGCGGGCGTCCCCAAGGGTTCCGCCACCCCCCACACCGTGAAGGTGGCCTCCCTGACCCAGGCTCAGGTGCGTGAGATCGCCGAGTCCAAGATGCCCGACCTCAACGCCAACGACATCGAGGCCGCCGCCAAGATCATCGCCGGCACCGCCCTGCTCCATGGGCATCACCGTCGAGGCCTGAGGCACTCGCCGCCCACCGGCTCTCTCAACTCAACCCCCATACGAAACCGTGGAAGGGCCTCGCGCGGCCCGGAACACCACGACTGCAAGGAGAAGCAGATGACCAAGCGCCCAAGGCCCTACCGCGCCGCGGCAGAGAAGATCCAGTCCGGAGTCCTCTACACCCTCGGCCGAGGCCGTTCACCTGGCCAAGTCCACCTCGATCACCAAGTTCGACGCCACCGTGGACGTCGTCTTCCGCCTGGGGGTCGACCTCGCAAGGCGGACCAGATGGTCCGCGGCACCGTGTCCCTGCCGCACGGTACCGGTAAGACCGCCCGCGTCGTCGTCTTCGCCCAGGGTGAGCGCGCCGAGCAGGCCCTCGCCGCCGGCGCGGACGAGGTCGGTGGCGACGAGCTCATCGAGAAGGTCGCCAAGGGCTACACGGACTTCGACGCCGCCGTGGCCACCCCCGGACCTCATGGGCAAGGTCGGTCGCCTGGGCCGCGTCCTGGGCCCCCGTGGCCTCATGCCCAACCCCCGCACCGGCACCGTGACGATGGACGTGGCCAAGGCCGTCTCCGACATCAAGGGCGGCCGTATCGAGTTCCGCGTGGACCGCGCCTCCAACCTCCACTTCATCATCGGCAAGGCCTCCTTCACCGAGGAGCAGCTGACGGAGAACTTCCAGGCCGCCCTGGAGGAGATCCTGCGCCTCAAGCCCTCGACCTCGAAGGGCCGCTACATCCTCAAGGCCACCATGACCACCACCATGGGCCCCGGCATCCCGATGGATGTCACCAAGGCCTGAGGCTTTTTTTCACGACGGCGTCGGCCGCCTCCTCATGCGGGAGGCGGCCGACGCCGTTCGTCGCCTGTGCGTGGGGTCGTGCTGCCGTCCCCGGGGCCTGCCTGGGGAGTGCACGAGTCCTCCACGGGGGCATCTGCCCATGGTCCACGGGGTGCCGCGCTAACTACGGTGAAGGCGTCGGTGGCGCACCGGATGGGGGAGGAGAGCGGAAAAGCCGGTCGTCCCCGTCCTTGCCTCTCCCTCTCGCAAGGACGGGGACGACCTCTCCGCCGTGAAGGAGGCCCGGATGGGCCTCAGCTGTTCTTGATGGGGATATCGGTGAGGCGGTAGGCGAAACTGGAGCCGAGATGCGCGGCGGGGAGGTGGTCGAGGGTGATGGTGTCGCCGCCGGGGTCGGGCCAGACGACGCAGATGGTGGTGGTGCCGGCCTTGATGAAGGGGGTGAGTGCGAGCTCGGTGAGGGGGACGTGGGTCTTGAAGTCGGCGTCGCGGTAGTCGGCGGGGTAGATGCGTTCGCCTCCGGCCAGGAGGGTCAACCCGTCAGCGGCGTAGGTTGTGGCTTCCTCGCTGCCGTCCTCGCCCCGGGAGTTGGTGATGAAGATGATTTCCTTGTCTTTGAACCAGAGGTGGAGGTTGGGGGCGGAGTTCTTCTTTGCGCTGATGGTGGTGTGGAGCTGTCCGAGGAGGTAGCCACTTTGGCGGGTGACGTGGTCGAGGGTGATGGTGACATGGTCGTCGCCACCATCACTTTTTGACGGTGACGCCGTCTGAGCCCTTTGGCGACCGGTCCCTTTGGGTCGGGCAGCTTGCCACCGCTGCTGTTCGGGGCGGGGGTGGTGTTCTTGGGGGTGGTGCCGCCGATGGGGGTCAGGGTGATCTCGACGCGTCGGTTGACGGCGCGGGCCTCGTCGCTGGTGTCGTTGACCTTGGGCTCGGACTCGCCCTTGCCGGAGACACTGGTCTGCCACTTGTCCAGGCTGGTGAGCTGTGCGAGGCGGGTCTTGACGGCGTTGGCGCGTTTCTCGGACAGGGTCTGGTTGTAGGAGTCGTCCTGGACGTCGTCAGTGTGCCCCACAATCGTCAGCGTCCCGCCGTCGGGATGCTGCTTGAGCTGGGAGGCGACGGTCTTCAGCTGAGCCTCGGCCCCTGAGGCCAGGTCGGCGGAGTCGGAGGCGAAGGTGACATCACTGGCGAGGGTGACGGTGATGTCCTTGCTGCCGGCGTGGGTGCTGGTGGAGTCGTCCAGGGCCTTGGTGTAGCGCTCAATGGCTACTGGGGAGGCCAGGGCTGGGTTGGGTGCGGTCTTGTATTGGTTGTAGTTAAGGTTGTCGACATTCTTGAAGGCCTTGTCCATGGCCTTGAAGTCGATGCCGGAGGCTGCTGCGGCACTGCTGTCGAGGACGTTGACGGTGACGAAGCCGGCCTGGGGGACGAAGACGGTGACCTGCTTGGCGTCCACGGGCCCGAAGAGGACGAAGCAGCTGGTGGACTCACCCGGCTTGAGGGAGAGGTCGTTGTAGTTGTCCTCGACCTTGTTCTCGATGCTGTCGGTGGCTACCCAGGCCCGGTTAGTGGGCAGGTCCAGCAGGCGCACCCCGTTGGCGCCCCAGTCGAAGGTCTTCCCCAGGCCGGGACGTGACAGAGGGCTAGACGCCTCGAAGACGTTCTTGTCGCTGTTGGGGAAGGCGTCTGAGGCCTCCTTGACGGAGGCGTCGTCCTTGGCCCGCGTCAGTCTCAGGGCCAGCACGGTGGTCTTCTCGTCGCGGCGCACCAGTGGCGAGACCTGAAACCCCAGGTGGTGACCCATGACGTGAGCATCGAGCTCCTGCCAGCCCTGCGGCGCCGCCGACGCCGCAGGCACGGCCGCTGACCCGCCCGCCGACGCCGATGCCGAGGCGGAACCGGCCTGACGCCCCGACTGCCAGGGAAGCTTGCACCCGGCCAGCAGCGGCAACCCGACACCGGTCAGAAACACACCAGACAGAAACACACGACGACGCATCGGAACGGGTCCTTTCAGCTGTTCTTGACGGGGATGTCAGTGAGACGGAAGGCAGTGGTCGAGTAGCTGTCCTCTGATTGGGGATGGTCGAGCGTGACTGTGTCGCCGCCGGGGTCGGGCCAGACGACGCCAACGGCGGTGACAGTTCCACCTAGGAGTTCGTCGCCGACATAAAGCTCGGTCAGCGGTATATGAGCTTTGATGTCGGCCTGCTCGTAGTCGGCAGGAAAGACTCGTTCGTTGCCTGAGATGAGAGTCAGCCCGTCTGTGGCCATGAAGGTTGCGGTACTTCCAGTGTCCTCGTCTCGCTGGTTTCCGGATCTGTTCTCCAGGTCGGTGAGTAACACGGTGAGATTTGCGCTGTGAGAACTGGGCTTGACGGTGCAGGTCAAGGTGCCTACAAGGTAACCACCTTGGCGAGTGACATGGTCGAGGGTGATGGTGACCCTCACCGTTGCTGTTAGCACTTTTTAGCAGTCACAGTGACACCGTCGGAGCCTTTTGGCGCTGGGGCCTCCGAGGCTGGCAGGGTGCTGGCATCGTTGCTGTTGGGGGTAGGGGAGGAGCCCTTCTGGTGGTGCCGCTGGTGGGGGTCAGGGTGATCTCGACGCGTCGGCTGGCGGCGCGGGCCTCGTCGCTGGTGTCCTTGATCTTGGGCTCGGACTCGCCCTTGCCGGACACGGATGTCTGCCACTTGTCGAGCTTGGTGAGCTGTGCGAGGCGGGTCTTGACCGCGTTGGCGCGCTTCTCGGACAGGGTCTGGTTGTAGGCGTCGTCTTGGACGTCATCAGTGTGCCCCACAACCGTCAGCGTCCCACCGTCGGGGTACTGGCCCAGCTGACCGACCACTGTCTGGAGTTGGGTTTCGGCTCCGGAGGCCAGATCGGCGGAGTCGGAGGCGAAGGTGACATCTGATGCGAGGGTGACGGTGATGTCCTTGCCGCCCGTGTGGGTGCTGGTGGAGTCATCCAGAGAGCGCGTGTATCGTTCAATGGGTGCCGAGGCGGCGAGCGTAGTATTAGGCAACGTATCCAGTTCGGTTTGAGCTGCAGATAGGTCGATTTTTGCCTGTTGGGCGGATCCTGCCTCGAGGACGGAGACAGTCACGAACCCGGCCATAGGAACGAAGACGGTCACTTGCTCGGAGTCGATCTTGCCGAAGGCAACGTAGTAGGTGATCTTTTCGCCCGGTGCGATCCCGGAGTCGGCCTTACTTCCATTGATGGAGTTCCATACGCGTCCAGTCTGCAAGTCCATGATTCTGACAGCCGAGACGCCGTTCCCTGGTTGGAGGTTTGCTCGGCTTCCCCAGTAGTCAACAATGGTGAACTTGTTGTCCGGCGTAGAAGACGTTGGCTTGTTTTCTGTGCGGTTTTTGTCATCGGATGCTCGAAATAGTTCCAAGGCCAGAATCGAGGTGGACTCATCCTTGCGAATAATTGGGGAGACGTTCACGATGATGTGATGACCGGCGATGTGGCCGTCGAGCTGCTGCCAGCCCTGCGGCGCCGCAGGCGCCCCCGCTAACCCGCCCGCCGAGGCCGAGGTCGAGCTGGCCTGACGTTTCGACTGCCAGGGAAGCTTGCAGCCGGCCAGCACCGGCACGCCCACACCGGTCAGGATCGCACCGGACAGAAACACACGACGACGCATCAGGATGGGTCCTTTCAGCTGTTCTTGACGGGGATGTCGGTGAGGCGGTAGGCGAAGTCGGCGACTTCCTTCCCGGTTGCTGTGTGGTCGAGGATGATGGTGTCGCCGCCGGGGTCGGGCCAGATGACGCAGACGGTGGCGGTGCCGGCCTTGATAGGGGGAGTGAGCTCGAGCTCGGTGAGGGGGACGTGGGTCTTCAAGTCGGCGTCGAGGTAGTCGGCGGGGTAGATGCGCTCACCTGCGGCCAGGAGGGTCAACCCGGTGGCGGAGTACGTCACGGCGTCGCGGCTGCGGTCCTCGCCTCGGGAGTTGGTGAAGAAGGTTTCTTCGTCATCAAACCAGGCGTAGAAGGTGGGGTTGGTGCTGTTCGTGGTGCTGAGGGTGGTGTGGAGCTGGCCGAGGAGGTAACCACCGGTGCGGGTGACATGGTCCAGGGTGACGGTGAGCTGGGCGCCACTGTCATGCTTGACGGTGACGCCTTCGGGGCCCTTGGCGACGGGGCCCTTGGTCTCGGGCAAGGAACCGGTTCCGGCAGATGGGGCAGTGTTCTTAGGTGTGGTGCCGCCGGTGGGGGTCAGGGTGATCTCGACGCGTCGGTTGACGGCGCGGGCCTCGTCGCTGGTGTCGTTGATGCGGGGTTCGGACTCGCCCTTGCCGGACACGGATGTCTGCCACTTGTCGAGCTTGGTGAGCTGTTCGAGTCTGGTCTTGACGGCGTTGGCTCGTTTCTCGGACAGGGTCTGGTTGTAGGCGTCGTCCTGGACGTCGTCGGTGTGACCCACAATGGACAGGCTCCCGCCGGCGGGGTACTGGGCCAGCTGGCCGGACACGGTCTTGAGCTGGGCGTCGGCGGCGGAGGTGAGGTCGGCTGAGTCTGAGGCGAAGGTGACGTCTGATGCGAGGGTGACGGTGATGTCCTTGCTGCCGGTGTGGGTGCTGGTGGAGTCGTCCAGGGCCTTGGTGTAGCGCTCGATGGTGACCGGGGCGGCCAGCGCCTGTTTGGGGTCGGCCTCGTCCCGGGTGTAGTGGGGGATGGTGGCGCTGTCGAAGGCCTTGTCGATGGCCTTGAAGTCGATGCCGGAGGCTGCTGCGGCACTGCTGTCGAGGACGTTGACGGTGACGAATCCGGCCTGGGGGACGAAGACGGTGACCTGCTTGGCGTCCACCGGCCCGAAGAGCACGAAGCAGCTGGTGGACTCACCCGGCTTGAGCGACAGGTTGTTGTAGTTGTCCTTGACCTTGTTCTCCACACCGGTGGTGGCCACCCACACCCGGTTGGTGGGCAGGTCCAGCAGACGCACCCCACCTGCAGCCGGCTCAAAGGCCGGGTTACTGCCGGGGCGCGACAAAGGGTGGGTCGCTTTGAAGACATCGCCGTCCCCGTCGATGTAGGACTCTGCGATGTCTTTGACTGAGGCGTCGTCCTTGGCTCGCGTCAGCTTCAGGGCCAGCACGGTGGTCTTCGCATCGCGGCGCACCAGCGGTGAGACCTGAAACCCCAGATGGTGACCCATGACGTGAGCGTCGAGCTCCTGCCAGCCCTGCGGCACCCCCGACGCCGCAGGTACCCCCGACGCCCCACCCGCAGAGGCCGAGGTCGAGCTGGCCTGACGTTTCGACTGCCAGGGAAGTTTTTGCACCCAGCCAGCAGCGGCAACCCAACACCGGTCAGAATCGCGCCGGACAGAAACACACGACGACGCATCAGGATGGGTCCTTTCAGCTGTTCTTGACGGGGATGTCGGTGAGGCGGTAGCCGAGGTCGGCGACTTCCTTCCCGGTTGCTGCGTGGTCGAGGGTGACGGTGTCGCTGCCGGGGTCGGGCCAGATGACGCAGATGGTGGTGGTGCCGGCCTTGATAGGGGAGGAGCCTGGAGCTCGGTGAGGGGAGGTGGGTCTTGAAGCCGGGCGTCGCGGTAGTCGGCGGGTAGATGCGCTCGCCTGCGGCCAGGAGGGTCAACCCGGTGGCGGCGAATGTTACGGCGTCGCGGCTGCCTTTCTCGCTGCGGGAGTTGGAGAAGGGAGCTCTTTGTCGTTGAGCCAGTCCTCTAGGCGGTCGGGGCGGAGCCCTTCTTCACGCTGAGGGTGGTGTGGAGCTGGCCGAAGAGGTATCCGCCAGAGCGGGTGACGTGGTCGATGGTGATGGTGGTGGCTGTTGCCACTGACATGCTTGACGGTGACGCCTTCAGAGCCCTTGGCGACGGGGCCCTTGTTCTCGGGCGCTTGCCGCTGTTAGGGGCGGGGTGGTGTTCTTGGTGGTGGTGCCGCCGGTGGGGGTCAGGGTGATCTCGACGCGTCGGTTGGCGGCGCGGGCCTCGTCGCTGGTGTCGTTGACCTTGGGCTCGGACTCGCCCTTGCCGGAGACACTGGTCTGCCACTTGTCCAGGCTCGTGAGCCTGTGCGAGGCGGGTCTTGACGGCGTTGGCTCGTTTCTCGGACAGGGTCTGGCTGTAGGCGTCGTCCTGGACGTCATCGGTGTGCCCCACAATGGACAGGGTCCCGCCGTCGGGGTACTGGGCCAGCTGGCCGGCCACCGTCTGGAGCTGGGCCTCGGCACCTGAGGCCAGGTCGGCTGAGTCGGAGGCGAAGGTGACATCACTGGCGAGGGTGACGGTGATGTCCTTGCTGCCGGCATGGGTGCTGGTGGAGTCGTCCAAGGCCTGGGTGTAGCGCTCAATGGGCACCGGGGCGGCCAGCGCCTGGTCGGGCTTTGGCCTCGTAGTCGGGGTTGTCCACGCTGTCGAAGGCCTTGTCGATGGCTTTGAAGTCGATGCCCGAGGCTGCTGCGGCGCTGCTGTCGAGGACGTTGACGGTGACGAATCCGGCCTGGGGGACGAAGACGGTGACCTCCTTGGCATCCACCGGACCGAAGAGCACGAAGCAGCTGGTGGACGCACCCGGCTTGAGCGGCAGGTTGTTGTAGTTGTCCTTGACCTTGTTCTCCACGCTGGCGGTGGCTAGCCACACCCGGTTGGTGGACAGGTCCAGCAGACGTACCCCGTTGGCGCCCCAGTCGGATCTCCTCAGGAAACCGGGGCGTGACAAAGGCAAGGACGCCTCGAAGGTGTTGCCGCCGTCGCTGGCGGCGTCTGCGATGTCCTTGACCGCGGGTCGTCCTTGGCCCGCGTCAGCCTTCAGGACCAGCACAGTGGTCTTCTCGTCGCGGCGCACCAGCGGTGAGACCTGAAACCCCAGGTGGTGGCCCATGACGTGAGCATCAAGCTCCTGCCAGCCCTGCGGCGCCCCCGACGCCGCAGGCACGGCTGTCCCTGACGCCTTGCCCGCCGATGCCGAGGCTGAGGTGGAGCCGGTCTGACGCTTCGACTGCCAGGGGGCCTTGCAGCCGGCCAGCAGCGGTAAGCCCACACCGGTCAGGATCGCACCGGACAGAAACACACGACGACGCATCGGAACGGGTCCTTTCAGCTGTTCTTGACGGGGATATCAGTGAGGCGGTAGGAGTTGCCTGGGACGGAGTACTTGCCTTTGGCATGGTCAAGGGTGATGGTGTCGCCGCCGGGGTCGGGCCAGACAACGCAGACGGTGGTGGTGCCGGCCTTGAGGTGGTCCAGGAGGCGTACTGGTCAGGGGGAGGTGGTGGTCGACGTCGGCGTCGAGGTAGTCGGCGGGGAAGATGCGCTCGCCGTTGCTGAGGAGGGTCAGTCCGTCACTGGCGAGGAGGGTTGACAGGGCGCCAGATTCGGAGCGCTGGTTGCTCAAGGGGGTCTCGGGATCCTCGAGCAGAGGGTGCAGTGGTACGTCGTTGGAGCCGTCCTTGACGGTGCAGGTGACGGTGCCCAGAAGAGCCTTTCCGGAGCGGGTGACGTGGTCCAGGGTGATGGTGACCTCCCACTGGTGTTGGAGCCGCCCGTGGCGGTGAGGGTGACACCTTCAGGGCCCCTGGCGACGGAGCCCTGGGGTCGGGCGCCTGCCACCGCTGCTGTTAGGGGTGGGGTGTTCTTGGTGGTGGTGCCGCCGGTGGGGGTCAGGTGATCTCGACGCGTCGGCTGGCGGCGCGGGCCTCGTCGCTGGTGTCCTTGATCTTTGGCTCGGACTCGCCCTTGCCGGACACGGATGTCTGCCACTTGTCCAGGCTGGTGAGCTGTTCGAGGCGGGTCTTGACGGCGTTGGCTCGTTTCTCGGACAGGGTCTGGTTGTAGGCGTCGTCCTGGACGTCGTCGGTGTGCCCGACGATGGTCAGCGTCCCGCCGTCGGGATGCTGTTTGAGCTGGGAGGCGACGGTGTTGAGCTGGGCCTCGGCTCCTGAGGCCAGGTCGGCGGAGTCGGAGGCGAAGGTGACATCTGATGCGAGGGTGACGGTGATGTCCTTGCCGCCCGTGTGGGTGCTGGTGGAGTCGTCCAGGGCCCGGGTGTAACGCTCGATGGCGACGGGGGCGGCGAGCTCGGGGACGTCGTGAGAGGACTGCTTGAGCGCGGCCTGGGCGATAGACAGGTCGATCTTGGCTTTCTTAGCGTCGCCGGCGTCCAGAACGGAGACGGTGGTGAAGCCGGCCATGGGGACCATGACGGTAACGGTGTCGGTGTCGACCTTGCCGAAGGACAGGTAGGAGGTCATGTCCTCTCCAGGGGCGAGCTCGAGGAACAGGCCGCTGCCGTCGATGGCGCTCCACACGCGCCCCGAGGCAGTGTCGAGCAGCTTGACCAGGGAGACTCCGGTACCAGGACGGTAGATTGACGGCACGCCTAGGTAGTTGGAGATGTTCAGCTTGTTGTCGTCGCTGTAGGGGCTGGTGTTGATCGTGTCGATGGAGGCGTCGTCGGACGCGCGGGTGAGCTTCACGGCGATGTACGAGGTCTTGTCGTCCTGGCGGACGACGGGGGAGACCTCCACGCTCACCTTGTGGCCCATGACGTGACCGTCGAGCTTCTGCCACTCGGTGCTACCAGCCTTAGCCGGAGCGCTGGCCGAGGCCGTGGCTGACCCGCCGGGCGAGGCGGATCCCCCGGCGGTGGCGCCCGATGATGATGTCGAGCCTCCCTTGCCCTTGGAGACTCCCGGCAGGTCACAGCCCGCCAGCACCGGCAACGCCAGCCCCGTCAGGGCCGAGAGAGCCACGAAAGACCGACGAGACGTCCCCCGAGCAGAGACTCCAAGTGAACGGGAGAATACTAATGACACAACAACTCCTTCATGGGTCCACCGGAATTTCTCAAAGACAGAGCGTAATCGTAACGTAATCTTCCTAGCAAGCGGGACTCCCCGGGTACTCCCCATCACTCCCCGGGTACTCCCCGTCGCTGCACGGGAGTACCCTGGCACCCTGGACCGCCCGTGGGCACTCATGGGTACCGCACAGTTTTTCCCTCGTGGGACCTCCCCGTTTCTCGAATGATGAGTGCTGCATAGAGTCTCGGTATTCCTCAGGTCGATGTGGCCTGACCGAGAGCAATGGAGGTTCCATCATGATGACTCGCTTCGAAAGCGAATCCTGGCCGCCATAAGCGCCATTGGCATGGCGGCAACCCTGGCGTCCCGCCAACTGCCGGGAGGCTCCTCGGGTGAGAAGGGAGCGTCGTCCTCGACCTCGACCTCGGCATCAGCGCCGAAGTCGGCGCAGCCTCGAGGTGGCAGCAATGGCAGCCATGACGTGCCATTGAGTCGCACACCAGCAGCATTGACAGCAAGCCTGCAACCGTCTCCCTGAACTCCGTCTCCGCCACGGGGACGACGGTCACCGTCATGTTCTCCGTGACGAATAATGACAAGAGCGATGATATGTACATCACCGATTACTCGGATGGGGACGACTCGATTCCGCAGCCCAGCGGAAAGGCGACACCGGGAGGAAGTAAGAACAACGTCGATGGGCTCACGCTCATTGAGCCGTCCTCCTCGAACATTCATCGAGTCTCCCTACGACTCCCAAGGCGGCTGCCTGTGCTCCAGTGACCTTCTACGAATTCGTCCAGCCTGGACAGACAATCGCATTCCAGGCGACTTTCACCGGCGTTCCTGCGGACACGAAGACCGTCAGTGTCACCATTCCTAATGGTGGAACCTTCAGCAACGTGGAGGTGTCACGATGAAGCGGCGAACTTTCTTTGCATCATGGGCGATGGTGGGGAGCTACTGACATCGCGCGAGGCTCATCGCTGCGATTACCGGTGTGAGCGCTTTGGCCTGGCCGACCGTGGCGGGGGCCGTCGCGTTGCCGGCTGATCCCCATGCTGGCCGCCCAGCGGCGGCTCCGGTGAAGAACGCTACGCCGGATCCAGTGCCGACCATGTGCCGCCTGAAAGCACCGGTCCGGGCGACCTCGGCGGGTTCAGCCACTGATCGACGTGTGGTCCCGGTGTCGCGTTCGCGCAGCTCGGACAGCGCGGTCACCATTCCTCGGACGGCCAGACCACGGTGGCCTCACTGTCCGGAGACGTCACCTTCGACGTCGACCTCGGCCTTGACCGACCGCGCCAAACAGGTGCTCGACGAGATCGTCAAGCGCTGAACGGTAAGCCGCCCGCCCAGTCACCGTGGTGGGGCACACGACTCCGTCGCCGACGACGCTCACAACCAGACGCTCTCGAGCAGCGGCCAAGGCCGTCGCCGACTACCTGACCCCTAAGCGTTCCCTCCCTGAATGTCCAGTCCTCCGCAAGGGGAGAGTGAGCCTGTGGCCTCCGAGACCAACGCGGACGGCAGTGTCAATGAGGCGGGCAAGGCCGCCAACCGCCACGTCGATGTGCGCTGGGGGTAAGTGCTCACAATCGTCCTGCGGGGTCACGCCACTGCGAGCATCCATGCCAACCAGCCTCCTAGCGACAGGTAAGGACCGAAGGCCATGAGTGTTTTGCGGTCCGCCAGGCGACTGACCATGAGTGCGATGGCGATCATTCCACCGATGAAGAATCCGAGGATGATGCCCATTGCGGTATAAGTTTCGCCGAAGTATCCGAGCCACAGCCCAAGAACCGCACACAGTTTCACATCTCCCAGACCCATGCCTGATCCGGGCAGCAGCGCCATGCCTCCCACCATGACGCCAGCACCCACGGCGCACAGAATGGATCTGAGTACTGCCCAGCCCGCCTCTGGCAAGGGCATCCCCGCGGCTGCGTTGAACAGGACGAGGGTCATGGTCGCCACGGTGGTCCATATGGTGGCCCGAGCGAGAATGTGGTTGGGCAGGCGGTGGCACACGGCGTCGACGCTGCATGCCGTGCCGAGCAGCGCCACGAGGGAAGGGGCGACGATCACTTCGCCCCACGCCCCGCTGGCTGCTCCTCGCAGGAGCGTCACCCCGCACAGGATGGTGGCCAGAAGCCCCTGAGAGGCGGGGTCAGCAACCACTGCGCGTGGAAAGTGGATGGCTCAGCGGTGGTGTCACCGGGTGAGGTGCCCTCAGTCCGCGCCCCGGCCTGCTCTAGGTCAGACACGTACCGTCGGGCGAAGGCCGAGACCGGGTGAGTGACGATTGCGATGGATGCGTCGCCGACGGCGACGGCGACCAGGAGTGGGGACATTCACTGCCACACTCTCGCATGCCTGTCGCCGTCGAGGGAGGGAAAAGTGGAAATATCGACTGAACCTTGTGTCGCTCTTGCGAGCCTTCGGTCATCGACGTGGAGGTGCTGTGTACCTTCTTCTGCACTCTTTCGCGTGTCCAGCACCACGCCCTCACCTCGCCCCTCCGCCCTGGCGCCTTCACGCGGCGAACGGGTAGCTTGGCCGACGGTGCCCGCAGACGGGTCACCGCATCTCCATTCCGTTCCCAGCGACGATCGACTTCGTCCAGGCCTCAGGCCTGCTCGGCTCAGGTGCGACATCGTGACGCGGGTCTGCCGCGGCGGGGAACCGACGGGCCCCTGACTGCGGGGCTCGGACGTCGTCATCGGGCTCGCCCGACCCCGGCGGGCCGGCCCTCTCCGCGGTGACGTGCGCCGTCGAGCCACCAATGGGGAGCGGCCCGCACGCAGGCAGCAGCCAGATACAGACTCACGTCCCCATGGAGAATCAGTAGTGCCTACCATTCAGCAGCCCTGGTCCGCAAGGGCCGCTCGACGAAAGCGCTCCGCGTCCAAGACGCCGGCGCTCAAGGCCAGTCCGCAGCGCCGTGGCGTGTGCACCCGCGTACACCACGACCCCTAAGAAGCTGAACTCCGCCCTTCGTAAGGTCGCCCGTGTGCGCTCGTCCACCGGTATCGAGGTCACGGCCTACATCCCCGGTGAGGGCCACAACCTCCAGGAGCACTCCATCGTGCTCGTGCGCGGTGGTCGTGTGAAGGACCTTCCGGTGTCCGCTACCACATCAGGTGCGGTGCCCTCGACACCCAGGGGTGTCAAGGGCCGCCAGCAGGCACGTTCCAAGTACGGCGCCAAGAAGGAGAAGAAGTACGCTCGTAAGGGTCCCGCACCCAAGCGTCCGCTCGTCGTCGACCCCGTCTACGGCTCGCCGGTCGTCACCCACTCGTCAACCGCGTTCTGCTGGACGGCAAGAAGTCCACCGCCGAGCGGATCGTCTCACGGCGCCCTGGAGGGCGTGCGCTCCAAGACGGACCAGGACCCGGTCTCGGTCCTCAAGCGCGCTCTGACAACATCCGCCCCGCCCTGAGGTCCGCTCCCGTCGCGTCGGTGGCGCCACCCACCAGGTGCCCGTCGAGGTCCGCCCCGGCCGCGCCATCACCCTGCGCTGCGCTGGCTCGTGGACTCTCTCCCGCCAGCGCCGCGAGAACACCCATCGACCGAGCGCTCTCATGAACGAGATTCTCGACGCCTCCAACGGCCTGGGCGCCGCGGTCAGCGCCGTGAGGACATGCACCGCATGGCCGAGTCCAACAAAGGTCTTCGCCCACTACCGCTGGTAGTGCCGGAACCGCCTCGTACCCCACACGAACGAAGGACACCACCAGTGGCACTTGACGTGCTGACAGACCTCACCAGGTCCGCAACATCGGCATCATGGCCCACATCGATGCCGCGGTAAGACCACCGTGACAGAGCGCATCCCTGTTCTACACGGGCATCAACTACAAGATCGGCGAGACGCACGATGGCGCCTCGACGATGGACTGATGGAGCAGGAGCAGGAGCGCGGTATCACCATTACCTCCGCGGCCACCACCTGCTTCTGGAAGAACAACCAGATCAACATCATCGACACCCCCGGACACGTGGACTTCACGGTCGAGGTCGAGCGCCTCGCGCGTGCTCGACGGCGCCGTGGCGGTCTTCGACGGCAAGGAGGGTGTGGAGCCGCAGTCGGAGACGGTGTGGCGCCAGGCGGACAAGTACAACGTCCCGCGCATCTGCTACATCAACAAGATGGACAAAGCCTGGGTGCGGACTTCGACTTCTCCGTCCAGACCATCCGGGACCGCCTCCACGCCACCCCGATCGTCCTCAACTTCCCGATCGGCGCCGAGAACGACTTCTCCGGCCTCGTCGACGTCCTGGAGATGCGGGCCATCCGCTTCCCCGAGAAGGACGCCGACGGCAAGGAGACCCGCGGCTCCGTCGTCGAGTACGAGGAGATCCTCCGAGCCTGGTCGCCAAGGCCGAGGAGCCTGCGCGCCCACCTGGTCGAGACGGTCGCCGAGGCCGACGACGCCCCTCATGGGAGAAGCACTCGAGGGCGAAGAGCCTCAGCATCGCCGGTCTCAAGTCCGGTATCCTGCAAAACTCACCGTGGCCGGTGAGGCCTTCCCGGTCCTGGCCGGGTCCGCCTTCAAGAACAAGGGCATCCAGCCCGTGCTCGACGCCGTCCTGACTACCTGCCTCCCTGCTCGACGTCCCCTGACGTCGAGGGCCACGCCGTCGGTAATGAGGAGGAGGTGCTCACCCGTCCGGCCGACGAGAAGGCTCCCTTCTCCGCCCTGGCCTTCAAGGTGGCCACCCACCCCTTCTACGGCAGCCTCGTCTACGTGCGCGTGTACCCGGCAAGGTCTCCCAGGGCGAGATGGTCCTCAACGCCACCAGGGCAAGAAGGAGCGCATCGGCAGTTCTTCCAGATGCACTCCAACAAGGAGAACCCGGTGGAGGAGGCCCACGCCGGCCACATATCACGCCCTCATCGGCCTCAAGGACGTCACCACCGGTGACACCCTGTGCGCCCAGGACTCCCCGATCATCCTGGAGTCCATGACCTTCCCTGCCCCGGTCATCCACGTGGCCATCGAGCCCAAGACCAAGGGCGACCAGGAGAAGCTGTGTGGCTATCCAGAAGCTCTCCGAGGAGGACCCCACTCACCGTCTCCCCTCGACGAGGAGACCGGCCAGACCGTCATCGGCGGTATGGGCGGTTTCCACCTGGACGTGTTCGTGGACCGTATGCGCCGCGAGTTCAAGGTCGAGGCCAACGTGGAGTGCTCCGCAGGTCGCCTACCGCGAGACCATCCGCAAGAAGGTGGACAAGGTCGAGTACACCCACAAGAAGCAGACGGGTGGCTCCGGCCAGTTCGCCAAGGTGCAGATGAGCTTCGAGCCCCTCGTCGCCGACGAGGTCGCCGAGGCCGCCGACGGCGAGAAGGCGCACTACGAGTTCGCCAACGCCGTCACCGGTGGCCGCGTGCCCCGCGAGTACATCCCCAGCGTGGACGCTGGAGTCCAGGACGCCATGCTCACCGGTGTCCCTGGCCGGCTACCCGATGGTGGACATCAAGGTCACCCTCATCGACGGCGCCTACCACGAGGTCGACCTCCGAGATGGCCTTCAAGATCGCCGGTTCCATGGCGTTCAAGGAGGGTGCCGAGAAGGCCTCGCCGGTCCTCCTCGAGCCCGTCATGGCTGTCGAGGTCCGTACTCTGAGGGAGTACATGGGCGACGTCATCGGTGACCTCAACTCCCGTCGCGGCATGATCGCCTCGATGGAGGACGCCGTCGGCGTCAAGGTCATCCGCGCCAACGTGCCCCTGTCGGAGATGTTCGGCTACGTCGGTGACCCTGCGCTCCAAGACGCGGACGTGCCGTGTACTCCATGATCTTCGACTCGTACGCCGAGGTTCCCAAGAACGTCGCCGACGAGATCATCGCCAGGTCAAGGGCGCCTGACGCCTTGCTCTCCGGGGTCCGCACCGGCTGCACGCAACCGTGGCGGACCCTCGGCCCGGCGGCGCCCCTCGGGTGCCGACCGGGACCCAGTTCAGTAAGATTTCCAACATCCACCAGTAGAGATCTCGACGCCCGGGCGGCTAGCGTGCATGCTAGTCGAACTCGACGAAGAGACTACCCGAGTCCCAGGAGGACACCAGTGGCCAGGCGTCAGTTCGAGCGGACCAAGCCGCACGTCAACATCGGAACGATCGGTCACGTCGACCACGGTAAGACGACGCTGACCGCTGCGATCTCCAAGGTTCTGCACGACGAGTACACTGAGCCTGAACCCTTCACCCCTTCGACGAGATCGACAAGGCTCCTGAGGAGCGTCAGCGCGGTATCACCATCAACATCGCGCACGTCGAGTACGAGACCGACAAGCGCCACTACGCGCACGTCGACGCCCCCGGGCACGCCGACTACATCAAGAACATGATTACCGAGTGCCGCCCAGATGGATGGCGCGATCCTCGGTCGCTCGCCACCGACGGCCCGATGGCCCAGACCCGCGAGCACGTCCTGCTGCCCGCCAGGTGGGCGTCCCCGCCCTCCTCGTGGCCCTCAACAAGTCCGACATGGTGGACGACGAGGAGCCCTCGACCTGCTGAGATGGAGGTCCGTGAGCCTGCTGTCCTCCCAGGACTACGACGGCGACGAGGTCCCGTCATCCGCGTCTCCGCTCTCAAGGCCCTCGAGGGCGACGCCGAGTGGGCCGGCAAGATCAAGGAGCTCATGGACGCGGTGGATGACTTCATCCCCACCCCCGAGCGTGACATGGACAAGCCCTTCCTCATGCCCATCGAGGACGTCTCACCATCACCGGTCGCGGCACCGTCGTCACCGGTCGTGGAGCGCGGCAAAGCTCCCGATCAACCCGAGGTCGAGATTCTCGGTATCCGCGAGGCTCAGAAGACCACGGTCACCGGTATCGAGATGTTCCACAAGCAGATGGACGAGGCCTGGGCCGGCGAGAACTGCGGTCTGCTCCTGCGCGGCACCCGTCGCGAGGACGTCGAGCGCGGTCAGGTCGTCTGCAAGCCCGGCTCCATCACCCCGCACACCGAGTTCGAGGGCCACGTCTACATCCTCACCAAGGACGAGGGTGGCCGCCACAACCCCTTCTACTCGAACTACCGTCCGCAGTTCTACTTCCGTACCACGGACGTCACCGGTGTCATCACCCTCCCCGAGGGCACCGAGATGGTCATGCCCGGCGACACCACCGAGATGACCGTCCAGCTCATCCAGCCCATCGCCATGGAGGAGGGCCTCGGCTTCGCCATCCGTGAGGGTGGCCGCACCGTCGGCTCCGGCCGCGTCACCAAGGTCATCAAGTGACCCACTGACGCTCCGCGCCTCCGCGTAGCACCAGACCTCCCCGTTCAGAGCATCTGCTCTGACCGGGGAGGTCTTTTTCGTGTCCCATGACGGGAAAGGGCGTAGCCGACCGTCAGCATGAATAGAAATATGAATGACACGATTTCCGCGTCTTCGTGATTCCGATGTAATGAATGGTGTCGCAATGCCATAACGGACGATTTCAGATCCATCACCGATCCTGTATTGCCCGGATACGTCAACTAAGTTAATCCCTGTTGCCAAGGGCATGGAGTCGACGCCTCAAGAGAGGGTGGTCCCAGGGCTGTTGGTTCCTCATGAATTGAGTGTTCCTTTGCTGTCTCGTCGTGCCATCAAACCTCGCCTGCGTAAAGCTCATCGCCGGCGCTGCGGCACTCGCCTGCGTCGCTGCGGCGCTCGTGGGCACTGAGCAGCCTTCTGCCGGGGCGGCCCCGAGTGGGCTCCCCGCCGACGCGCTTCCGGCGGTCTTCGCCCAGGGCGGCACCAGCTGGTACCGGGACACCATCCAGTGCGGCTCCAGTGGGCGGACTACGACCAGAACTTCGCCGGCCAGACCAAGCCGAATGTTCCCGTGCTCAACCACGGGCAGCGCAGGACCTTCACCAACCACCGCGACCTGGGGGAGGCCGGATATCTGGTCACCACCCTGCAATCTGTCCAATCTCAAGCACCTTGGTCACCAGAAGGGCTTTCCTGACGATCTTGCCCGAGGCCCGCTGGTCGCCACGATTCCGGGCACCTGGGCCGGTGACATCCTCGACAACCTCCTACAACACCGGTGGCGCTGGGGCTGGAGCGACGGCAGCTGGAGTGGCACAACGGTCTGAAGTACCCGGACAACTACACCAACCACAACCGGATGGTCATCGGATCTGGCCAACGGCTACGCCTCACAACGGGGACAAGACCTGGGACGGCAGAGACAAGAACGACCGCCGGGCCAACCGCACGCCCACCGGCGGATACCACGCATCGCCTTTGACGTCTCCTGCTCGGCAGCCTGTCCAGGCCCCGACGGCAGCCTCCAACACCGGTGGCCCCTCAACGGCCTGGTCTTCGCCGACGCGGAGGCCTCCAACCCCGGCAGCACCAATGAGCCCCTTCGACGGCGAGTGGATCCAGGCCGAGGTCCCCAGCAACCAGCGAGTCACCTGGCGCTCCTGGACGGTGGGCGCTCCAGTAACTGCACGGACACCAGAGGACGTACCGGGCGGCCGGTCACGACCCGCGCGTCCTTCTCCAACGGAACCACACCCTGAGGCTGGATAACACGGCACAGGAGTGCGTCTACCAGAACGGCGGAGGTTACCCAAGCCCAACGGCATCGGTGGTCCCGCGGTCTCCATGTTCATGGAAGGGGCCACCAGCGCCACCATCACCATGCAGGGGTCGGGCTACCCGCTGTCGCCCTCGGGCTGGTCCTGGTCACCGACTCGGTGACGCGCCGGTCTCCTACGGCAGCGCCTCCGCCCTCCTGCAGCCCAGGTGGGACGGTGGTGAGGTCACGAACCGCAACGGCTATGACCTGTTCGGTGGCCGCCCTCATCAACACCACCCGCATGCAGCCCACCGCCCTACCTGGGCTCGGGTACTGACGCCGAGTCCCAGCAGCGCTTCAGCGACGGGGCCGACGGCGACGACAACGACGGCTGGTACGGCAACGACGAGGACGGTGTTCCATCCCCGCCTCAGGCATTGAGACCGCCCCGGGACAGCAGTATATCACCAACGCTCCGCTGCGGCGGCCGGGGAGCGGTGGCCGGTTGGATCGACTGAACCACAACGGCGTCTTTGACGCTACCGAGAAGAGCGGTCAGACCACCCTGGACGGCTGGGAACGCCACACTGCGTTGGACCGTCCCTCGAGGACGTCGTGCGCAGCATCGATGGAGAGGCCGGATCCCAGCCCCACACCTACCTACGGGTGAGGACACTGAGGCAGGAGGAACCTCAAGCCCACCGGCAGCACGATGGGCGGCGAGGTGGAGGATCACCGGATCGCGGTGCGCGTCCCCACGATCCGGCTCCGTGAAGAACGTCCAGCCCCGTACACCGGGCAGGTCAGGGCCCTCGGGGCCGACCAGTGGACCCTCGGCTGCTCAGCAGGGCAATGGTGGGCGGCGTCCCAGCAGGTGACCGGCAACGTTGACACCGGTATCAAGGCGGTGCGTCCAGGACAGTACGCGCTCAGCGAGTCCTCCACGAACCCCCAGGCACCGGGCTACGAGGCGAGCGCATGGCAGTGCGCCCAGACCCCGGGACACGCGGCGCCTGGAGCGGCTCGAGCCTGACAGGATCCAACTATCCAGGTGAAGGGCACCGATCGCCTCACCCTGCTCGGTCACCAACACGACCAAGCCCGAGCGCTGTCCTGGACCGTCGACCAGGACGGTCAGACACCCTGGGCGGTACCGCCTGGACCCTGACCGGTCCCGGCGTCCCCGCCGGCACCGTCGTCGAGGACTGCCAGGCGGCGAGCTGCCGTGGCGGCGCCTACCGGGACACCAACCCGGTCTGGGTGTCTTCGAGGTCAGCGGACTGGTGTGGGGAGTCCCATCCCGTCACCGAGAGAACCGCCCCAGTGGATACCAGCGCCTGGACAAGACCTGGCCTTCAACGACGTCTCCGGCGCCAACCTAAAGGCTGGGCTCAAGGACACCACGGGTGTCACCAGGGGGCCGTGGCACAACCAGCGTCTGACCGGAGCCGTGTCATGGAAGAAGCAGGACACGAGCGGACATGCCCTGGGCGGCTCGGAGTGGACGCTCAGCGGCCCCGGGTCCTGGCTAGGACCACCGTCACCGACTGCGTCATCGCCGGTGGCAGGGGACGGTGCCCGGGCGGCCCCTACGCCGACACGGACCCTGCGGCTCGGTTCCTTCACCGTGACCGGCCTGCCTCGGGACACGCGCTCCTACTCCCTGGTGGAGAAGCGGGCCTCTGCGATACTGGCTTGACACGACGAGCCGCGCCCGCCATCGCTTCCAACGCCCTCCAGTACCCTCTTCTCGAAGGCCTTCACCAACGAGAGCAGTGGCTACCCCCGCCTGCCCCCTGACAGGCGGACGCGGTGCGCACTATCTTCCTGATCGCAGGAGCGGTCGTTCCGCCTGGCGATCTCCACCGGACTCCTCAGGAGGCGCCGTCACTGCAACCTCGACTGATCCGCTCGCGACCCACGCATGAAAGGTCGGAGGCGCTAGTGACGCCGTCGGACCAGACGGAGCCGTCCACCGGAGAAAAACCCTATCCATACCTCTGCCACGCGTTCGCATCTCCTCGCGGCGCACAGTGAAAGGAAATCCCAACCCATGAAGCACAACGCCAGCACGCTGGGCGTCGGGTTGCCGCCGCAGCCGGTGTCCTCACCCTGGCCTTCCTCGGCCTGGCCCCCTTCGGCCGTGGCCACGGAAACGCCTAACCACGGCAACATCAAGACGGATGCGACGGGCCCCTCGCCATCCACAAGCACCTCAACGGTGGTGGCAAGGACATCGGTAACCCCACCGGTACCCCCGCAGAACGCGGACAGCAAGGCTCTCGTCCAGGGCGTCGTCTTCACCGCCTACCCGATCACCGACATCAACCTGAAGGACCCCTGCCGGGTGGGACACGATCAGTGACCTGTCCAAGGCCGCGTGCTGACAGCGCCTGCACCAACCCCGCTGCCCCCCACGCTGAGAGCGCACAAGTTTGGCACCCCCAAGGTCTCCCCGGCCACCAACAACGAGGGACTCGCCACGATTAGCGGACATGCCGGTTCAGGCCTACCTCGTGTGCGAGACCACGACCCCCGGCAACATCGTCCAGAAGCCAAGCCCTTCGTGGTGACGGTTCCTCACCCGAACACCGCTGCTGGGCGCCGACGGCCAGTGGATTCACGATGTCCACGTTCACCCCAAGAACGAGGCCATCAGCGTTGAGAAGAGCATCCAGGAGCAGAAGTCTCAACGGCTACGGTGTCGGCTCCCCTCATCAAGTTCCCGGTGAGAGCTCGACGGCGCCGACCTCGACGCCAAGTCCTTCTACAGGGCACTTCCAGCTCAGGGACACCCCTGGACGACCGCCTCACGGCGGTGACCGCCACTGAGGTCTCCCTCGAGGGCACGACCCCGGATCCCACCGACTCACCAGGTGGACACCAAGGGCAGACCGTCACCGTCACCTTCACCGCCGAGGGTCTGAAGAAGACCGCGCCGCCCCGGCAAGAAGGTGTCCGCCGTCTTCCAGGGCAAGGTGACCGAGGCCCGCAACGGCGCCATCACGAACCGGGCTCAGGTGATCAGCGACACCGTTCACGCCGAGCAGCCCCCGACGCCCGAGGAGCTCTCGGCGAACCCCAACGACCCGCCGACCTCTAACGAGGTGACTCGCTGGGGCGACCTGCTCATCAAGAAGGTGGACAACCACCAGCAGGGCCAGGACAAAGTCGGCCTCCAGGGCGCTCAGTTCCGACCTGGTACAAGGCCAAGAACGCCTACGCCGGTACCTGCACCAGCGACAAGGAAGGCGACCCCATCGCCATCAACGGCGAGACCATCGCTGACCACGGACGCCCAGGGCGCCATCAACGTCAAGGGCCTGTTCATCTCCGACTCCATCGACGGTGCGAACCGTGACAACCAGAAGGATGCCACCGCGCGCTGCTACGTCCTGGTCGAGACCAAGGCTCGGGCCGGCTACGTCCTGTCTCGCCGGTGACGGCGCCGTGACCCCCGTCAAGATTGAGGTCGGTGCGGTGACCACGGACAACGTCACCATCGAGAACACCAAGCAGTCGGTTCCGGGCCTCGTCCTCGACCGGTGCCAACGGCATGCTCATCCCTGACCGCCTCGGCGCGTCCCCTGCTGATGATCGCCGTCGGCTCTGTCCTCGTGGCTCGCTACCGCGAGCGCAAGCAGAACGCGAACCTCGCGCTCTGATGACACTGGCTGTCGGCTGGGGCCGCGAGCCCGGCCGACAGCCACGACCGCAAGCGCACTGCCTCACCCACGTCGTGACCGGTTCCCTGAACCCGTCTCGATCGTGAGGTGGTGGTCTGAGTGGGAACTGGGTGCAGGCACCGACGGACCGATCCGCCGAGCGCCTGCACCGCCATATGCGAACCCGCACCATCCCCACCCCGTCCACCCGGCCCTGGAAGCGCACGAGGCCCCATGATCTCCGCAGCACGCACACCCCGCACCGCCCGGACTCCGCGCACCCGCGCCTCGAGCCTCCAGAAGCACCGCCGTCCCCGCGCCTGGCGCCTCGTCGGTCTCCGCGCCCTGGTCACCTCCATCATGGCCGTGGTGGGCATGGGCCTGCTGACCCATCCGACGGCGGCCTCCTGCGTCCCAGTACAACCAGTCGAAGGTGACTGCCGACTACTCCGCCCAGGTCGATGGGGGCCCGTCCCGACGCCAAGACCCAGGTGAAGCAGGCGCACGCTCACAACGACGCGCCTCGGCCGGAGCGGTCCTGAGGCCAACAACCACGTCCCCACCGGAGCCGGCTCAGCAAGGATGCGCCTCCTGCAGTACGCCAACATCTCAAGGCCAACAACGAGGGACCTGCTGGCCTGTCTCAAGATCCCTCCATCTCCCTGGACCTGCCCTGTCTCACCACGGCACGGCCGACGACACCCCTGCTCAAGGCCTGGGGCACCTGGAGGGCACCTCGCTGCCGGTCGGGGAGAGGGGACCCGCTCGGTCATCACCGGGCACCGCGGCTCTGGCCGAGGCCACTATGTCTCACCAACTTGACAAGGTCAAGACCGGTGACAGCCTCATCGTCGAGGTCTTCGGAGAGGTCCTCACCTACCGGGTCACCAGCACCAAGGTCGTCGAGCCCGAGGAGACCGAGGCCCCTGCGTCGAGGAGGGCAAGGACCTGCTCACCCTGGTGACCTGCACGCCCCTGGGCATCAACACCCACCGCATCCTGCTGACCGGCGAGCGCATCTACCTGACCCCGGCCAGTGACCTCGCGGCGGCGGGCAAGCGCCCTGACGTTCCCCACTTCCCTGGTGGGGCCGTGGGCCTGGCGGGACTCATCGTCGTCGGGCTGTACCTGTGGCGCCTCGGGCCACGCGGCAGCGAGGGGCCAAGGAGCGGGCCTGGCCAGGGCCCAGGCGCGCAGGAGGAACCGCAGCCACAGACCTGGGCGGAGCAGATGCGTATCTGGATGGACGACGACGCCGGTGTCGAGCCCCAGCGGTGGTTCACTGACCTGCCGGTCCCGCCTCAGCCCTCCGAGATGGAGAACCTGGCGCTTCTGGAGGAGATCGCCTCGCTGTCCGCGCCGTCCGGCCGCTGGGATGATCAGGAGTCTCATCGACACCGCTGAGATCCCGGTACTGACGCGACACGCCCGAGCGCGGGGACCAGTGGGCGGACTCATCAGGCTCTAGGCCCCATCCTGGTTCCGCTGCCCGTGGAGCCCTGATACCGTAATCCGGCCGGCCGAAGGGTGTGCGCCTGTACGCCCCTGGTTGTAGCGCGCCCGGGGTCACCCCGGGATCTATTCTGACGGACCCGTTCCTCCTGAACGGGTTTCCGTGTGTCCAGACCGGTTCACCGCCTCCCATCACAGGAGCGGCGCGCGTCCTGAAGCGACACGCCCGAGCGCGTGGACCGGCCAGAAGCGCGTACAAGAGAGGTTAGCGCCATGGCGGGACAGAAGATCCGCATCCGGCTCAAGTCCTACGACCACGAGGTCATTGACTCGGCGCGCAAGATCGTCGACGTCGTGACCCGCGCTGGCGCGACGGTCGTGGGCCCGTGCCGCTGCCGACCGAGAAGAACGTGTTCTGGCGTGATCCGGTCGCCGCACGCGTACAGGGACAGCCGCGAGCACTTCGAGATGCGCGCACGCACAAGCGGCTGATCGACATCGATCGACCCGACGCCCGGCGTCGTCGACTCGCTCATCGCGTCTCGACCTGCCCGCTGACGTCAACATCGAGATCGCTCTGAGGACTGCCATGACAACGCTTAACACGCCGGCTGCCGTCAGTGCGCCGCTGCTAGGCGCTGCTCGGCACCCAGCTCGGCATGACGCAGATCTGGGACGAGAACGGGTCCTGCGCCCCTGTGACCGTCGTCCGGATCGACACCAACGTCGTGACCAGGTCCGCACCATCGAGACCGATGGCTGCGAGGTTGTTCACCGCCTTCGGCGACATCGACGCCCGCAAGGTCACCGCGCCGCTCGCGCCACTCGCCAAGGCCGGGTCGAGCCCTGCCGCCACGTGGCGGAGATTCGCACCTCCTTGGCGTCGGAGTTCACCTCGGCCAGGAGCCCGCCGCCGACACCTTCGAGGTCGGCCACCGGTCGACGTCACCGGAACCCTCCAGGGCAAGGGTTTCGCCGGTGTCATGAGAGCGCCACGAGCCGCCGGTGTGGGCGCCTCCCACGGTGCTCACCGCAAGCCACCGCAAGCCCGGTTCCATCGGCGCCTCGCGCCACGGCGCATCTTTCGCGGGCCTGCATGGCCGGTCGTACGGGCCACGCGCGCCGCACCGTCCAGAACCTCAAGATCCGCGGGCATCGACGTTGACAAGGGCGTTCTGCTCGTCAACGGCGCGATCCCCGGCCCCGCGGGCTCGGTCGCCGTCGTCCGCACCCGCCGTGAAGCGGAGCCTGAGACCATGACTGAGGCACTCACCGTCGACGTGCCGTCGACCCGCGGGCAAGAAGACCGGCAGCGTCGAGTGCTCGCCCGCCGAGGTCTTCGACGCCCCTCAACATTCCGCTCATGCACCAGGTGGTCGTCGGCCGCCTGGCCGCGGCCCGCCAGGGCACCCACGCCACCAAGACCCGCGGCGACGTCCGGCGGCGGTGGCCGCAAGCCCCTACCGCCAGAAGGGCACCGGCTGCGCCCGCCAGGGCTCGACCCGCGCCCCGCAGTTCGTCGGCGGTGGCACCGTCCACGGCCCGCAGCCGCGCGACCACACCCAGCGGACCCCAAGAAGATGAAGGCCGCCGCCTGCGCAGCGCCCCTGTCCGACCGCGCCCGCAACGGCCGCGTCCACGTCATCACCGAGTTCGTCACCACCACGGCGCCCTCCACCAAGAACGCCCTGGTCGCGCTGCGCAACCTCACCGACCGCAAGGCCCCTGGTGATCGTGGACCGTCAGGACGACCTGTCCAGGCTCAGCCTGCGCAACGCCCCCGAGGCGCACGTCCTGTGGCCGACCACCAACACCTACGACGTCCTGAAGTCCGACGACGTCGTCTCACGGCCTCTGGCCTGACGCGTTCCTGGGCAAGGGTGAGGAGGAGTCCAAGTGAGCCTCGAGAAGTCCAAGAACCCCGCGACGTCATCATCGCGCCGGTGGTCTCCGAGAGTCCTACGCCTGCATGGACCGTGGCCAGTACACGTTCATTGTCAGGCGCCGGATCCAACAAGCATCGAGATCAAGCAGGCCGTCGAGGCCATCTTCGATGTCAAGGTCTCCTCGGTGAACACCACTCAACCGCAAGGGCGAGACGCACCGCACCCGTACCGGGATCGGCAGTGTCAGCGACACCTGCCGTGCGATCGTCACCCCTGCGCGAGGGGACCATCGATATCTTCGGTGATGTGGCCTAGTGCGCCACGGAAGGTAAAGGATCGATATGGGAATCCGTAGGTACAAGCCCACGACTGGTCGTCGCGGCTCCTCCGTGGCCGACTTCGTGGAGATCAGCGCAGCACGCCCGAGAAGTCGCTGGTGCGCCTGCTGAGCAAGTCCGGTGGACGCAACCCTCCGGCCGTATCACCACCCGCCACAAGGGTGGTGCCACAGCGCGCCTACCGTCTCATCGACTTCCGTCGTCACGACAAGGACGGCGTGCCCGCCAAGGTCGCTCACATCGAGTACGACCCCAACCGCACCGCGCGCATCGCCCCTGCTGCACGCTACGTGGACGGCGAGAAGCGCTACATCATCGCCCCGAACAAAGCCCCGTCAGCGACGACGTCGTCGAGGCTGGCCCCAGCGCCGACATCAAGCCCGGCAACAACCCGCGCCGCGTCACATCCCCACCGGTACGGTCGTCCACGCGGTCGAGCCTGCGTCCCGGTGGCGGGGCCAAGATCGCTCGCAGCGCCGGCACCTCCGTCCAGCCTGGTCGCCAGCGAGGGCAAGTCGCGCTGGCGCATGCCCCTCCGGGAGATCCGCAACGGAGGCCGCCTGCCGCGCCACTATCGGTGAGGTCGGCAAACGCCGAGCAGTCCAACATCAACTGGGGTAAGGCCGGCCGTATGCGCTGGAAGGGCGTGCGCCCGACCGTCCGCGGTGTCGTCATGAACCCGGTGGACCACCCGCACGGTGGTGGTGAGGGCAGACCTCCGGTGGTCGTCACCCCGTCTCGCCGTGGGGCAAGCTCGAGGGCCGCACCCGCCGTCCGTCAAGTCCAGCGACCGCCCTCATCGTGCGTCGTCGTCGGACCGGCAAGAAGCGCTGATAGAGCCTGAATCATGCCGCGTAGTCTGAAGAAGGTCCTTTCGTCGACGACCACCTCCTCAAGAAGGTGGACGCTCAGAACGAGAAGGGCACCAAGAACGTCATTAAGACCCTGGTCCCGCCGTTCGGTCATCACGCCGGACTTCCTGGGGCACACTCGCCGTCCACGACGGTCGTAAGCACGTGCCGGGCTTCGTTACCGAGTCCATGGTGGGCCACAAAGCTTCGGTGAGTTCGCTCCGACCCGCACCTTCCGCGGGCACGTCAGCGACGACCGCAAGTCGCGTCGCTGACGGACGTCGGAAAGTTTGAGAGGCAGAGAACATGAGCCAAGGCGGCAGGCCAGCACGTGCGCTGCACGCCGATGAAGGCGCGCTGGTCGTGGACGTCGTCCGCGTAAGCGCGCCGTCGAGGCCGTCAACGTGCTCCGATTCGCCCCGCAGGCCGCTGCGTGTGCCGGTGCGCAAGGTCCTCGAGTCCGGCAATCGCCAACGCCCGGTTCAAGGCTGAGCGTGACGGTGAGCGTTTCGACGAGAACGACCTGTTCATCATCGAGGCGTTCGCCGACGAGGTCCCACCCCGAAGCGGTTCCGTCCCCGTGCGCAGGGCCGGGCCAGCAGATCCCCAGCGGACCAGCCACATCACCGTCATCGTCGGGGACAAGTCCGACGCCGCAACGAAGGAAGGAGCCCGGTAATGGGGCAGAAGGTCAACCCGACCGGGTTCCGCCTGGGCATCACTACGGACCACCGCTCGCGCTGGTTCGCTGACTCCACCAAGCCCGGTCAGCGTTACCGCGACTTCGTGGAGGAGGATGTCAAGATCCGCCGCCCCGCTGGAGGACGGCATGGAGCGGGCCGGTATCTCCAAGGGTACGACATCGAGCGCACCTCGTGACCGCGTGCGCAGTCGACCCGCACACACCGCCCGTCCCGGCATCGTCATCGGTCGCCGTGGGGCCGAGGCCGAGCGTCTGCGCGGTCGACCGAGAAGCCTGACCGGCAGCAGGTCCAGCTCAACATCCTCGAGGTCAAGAGCCCCGACCTGGACGCCCGCCTGGTCGCCCAGGGCATCGCTGAGCGCCTCGCCTCCCGCGTGTCCTTCCGTCGCGCCATGCGCAAGGGCATGCAGTCCGCGATGCGTGCCGGCGCCAAGGGCGTCCGGGTGCAGTGCTCCGGCTGCCTGGGCGGCGCCGAGATGAGCCGCAGCGAGTCTCTACCGCGAGGGCGCGTGCCGCTGCACACCCCTGCGCGCGAACATCGACTACGGCTTTACGAGGCCAAGACCACCTTCGGCCGCCTCGGCGTCAGGTGTGGATCTGCTGGGCGACATCACCGAGCGCGAGTTCGCCCGCCAGCAGGCCGAGTCCGGCTCCGTGGCTCGGGGCCGGGGCTGAGCGCTGCGGCGGTTGCCGTCGGCGACTGCGGTGAGCGCGGTTCGCGTCAGAACACCGAGCAGCAGCAGGCAGCCGAGCAGACGCCGCTCGCCGAGACCGCTGCCGCAGACCAGGGAACGGAGGCCTGAGCCGTGCTCATCCCCCGCCGGACCCAAGTTCCGCAAGCAGCACCGCCTGCACCGCACGGGCCTTTCCAAGGGCGGCAACCAGATCGCCTTCGGTGAGTACGGCATCCAGGCCCTCGAGCCCGCCTACATCACCAACCGCCAGATCGAGGCGGCCCGTATCGCTACGACCCGCCACATCAAGCGTGGCGGCAAGGTGTGATCAACATCTTCCGGACCGCCCCCTGACCAAGAAGCCCGCCGAGACCCGCATGGGTTCCGGTAAGGGTGCACCTGAGTGGTGGATCGCCAACGTCAAGCCCGGACGTATCTCTGTTCGGACTCGGCGGTGTCGACGAGGCCCTCGCCCGCGAGGCCATGCGCCGCGCACAGCACATGCGCTCCGATGAAGACCCGTTTCGTGACTCGTGAGGGTGGTGACGTCTGATGGCAATCGGTTCCAAGGGCCTGACCCCCGCCGACCTCGACGGCATGGACAACGAGCGCCTCCGAGGAGCCTCTCCAGCCAGGCTCGAGCACTGGTTCAACCTCCGGTTCGCCTCGGCGACCGGCCGCCTCGAGGACCACGGACGTCTCAAGGCTGTGCGTCGCGACATCGCCCGCATCTACACGATCGTGCGCGAGCGTGAACTCGGCATTCGCACCGCCCCGAGCACGGAGGAGTCCAAGTGAGCGAGCAGACCAGCACCGAGAACGTCGAGCAGTCCACCGAGCGCCCCCAGCGCAAGGTGCGTCGCGGCTACGTCGTCTCCGACAAGATGGACAAGACGGTCGTCGTCCTCGTCGAGGAGCGCTACAAGCACTCCCTGTACGGCAAGGTCCTCCGTCGCTCCAAGAAGGTCAAGGTCCACGACGAGAACAACGAGGCCGGTGTCGGCGATCTCGTCTCCATCATGGAGACCCGCCCGCTGAGCGCCACCAAGCACTTCCGCCTCCTGGAGATCCTCGAGCGCGCCAAGTGACCCTCGGCTGAACGCCGCCCTCGACTCGGTTGAGCCGCCCCGACGCCGCAGCATCCCACCCGGGAGGCTGCGGCGTCGGCGTTGTTGACGGCGGGTCCTATCAATCACGGCCGACAGTCAGGCAGACGGATCGGGGACTGCGGTTTGCGACGGGGACGTCCCTGACCTCCACAGGACGACGGTCGCGCCTCAGTCGTCTGGAGGACAACGCAGTCCTCGGCGGGCAGGTACGTCGTCGGCCAGGGGTCGATGGGCCGACCGGGTGCTTCGAGCGTCGGCGTCGGAGGCCCGGGAAAAGCCGGTGAGCAAAGGCACAGGGCGGGCTGGTCATCTCAGGTTCCGCGTGATGCGGCGGCTGGACTAGGCTTATGGAGTTGCGCGCGCCCTCGGTGCGCCCGGCAGAGACCTCGTGCAGTCTGCGCCTGTGTCTGTCGGGCAGCGTGATCGCGGGAATCCCTCATCCTGGGTCAGCCCTGTGCGGCCTGTGGCCGGGGGAGACGGTGCAAGACCAGAAGAACGTCGGCCAGGCTCAGGAGCCTCCTGAGAACCGGCTCGACGACAGGAGAACACTCAATGATCCAGCAGGAGTCGCGACTGAAGGTCGCCGACAACACCGGTGCCGAGCGAGATCCTTTTGCATCCGTGCTCTCGGTGGATCGGGTCGGCGCTATGCGGGTATCGGCGACACGATCGTCGCCACCGTCAAGGACGCCATTCCCGGCGGCAACGTGAAGAAGGGCGAGGTCGTCATAGGCTGTCGTCGTGCGTGCCCGCAAGGAGCGTCGTCGTCCCGACGGCTCATACATCCGCTTCGACGAGAACGCCGCCGTCATCCTCAAGAACGATGAGAGCCGCGCGGTACGCGCATCTTCGGCCCCTGTCGGCCGTGAGCCTTTCGCGAGAAGAAGTTCATGCGCATCGTCTCGCTCGCCCCGGAGGTGATCTGAACATGGCACGCATCAAGAAGCGGCGACCAGGTCATCGTCATCGCCGGTAAGGACAAGGCAAGACCGGCCGCGTTCTGGAGGTCCTCAAGCGGCACTGACCGTGTCATCGTCGAGGGCGTCCAGCGCGTGACCAAGCACCACCAAGGTGGGGCAGTCCCAGCAGGGCGCCCGCACCGGCGGCATCGAGACCGTTGAGGCGCCCATCCACGCCTCCAACGTCATGCCTCGTCAGACCCCTAAGACCAAGAAGCGGCACCCGCGTGGGCTTCCGCGTCGAGGAGGGCGTGCGTCCCGACGGCCGCGCGCACCGTCCGTGTGCGTTACGCCAAGAAGAGTGGGAGGACCTGTGACCATGGCTGAGAAGACCACCCCCGTCTCAAGACGAAGTACGCCGAGGAGGTGCGCCCCGCCCGTCTCAAGGAGTTCCAGCACGGCAACGTGATGGAGGTCGGGCGCGTCGTCAAGGTCGTCGTCAACATGGGTGGGCGAGGCCGCCCACGACCCAAGATGATCGAGGGCGCCGTGCGCGACCGCCGCCATCACCGGCCAGAAGCCCCAGGTCACCCGGCCCGCAAGTCCATCGCGCAGTTCGGGCTGCGTGAGGGCATGCCGATCGGCGCGCACCCAGCTGCGCGGCGACCGCATGTGGAGTTCCCGGACCGTCTGGTCTCGATCTCGCTGCCCCGTATCCGCGACTTCCGGGGTCTGAGCCCCAGCAGTTCGACGGGAACGGCAACTACACCTTCGGTCTGACCGAGCAGGCTGTCTTCCACGAGATCGACCAGGACCAGATCGACCGCGTCCGCGGCATGGACATCACCGTGGTGACCACGGCCAAGACCGACGAGGAGGCCCGCTCGCTGCTCAAGCAGCTCGGCTTCCCTTCAAGGAGAAGTGAGATGGCGAAGACCGCACTGATTGAGAAGGCGAACCGCAAGCCCAAGTTCGGTGTCCGTGCTCATCGCGCTGTTAGCGCTGCGGCCGCCCGCACCGGTCTACCGCAAGTTCGGCCTGTGCCGCATCTGCCTGCGTGAGATGGCCTTCGCGGCGAGCCTCCGGGCGTGAGCAAGTCCAGCAGAAGAACTTACGTCGCAGGTCCGCTGAGGAAACCACGACGAGGAAGGGCCAAGGCCCACTCATGACAATGACAGACCCCATCGCAGACATGCTGACCCGTCTGCGCAACGCAAACAGCGCCTACCACGACACCGTGTCGATGCCGTCGAGCAGTCTCGCGTGAACATCGCTGAGATGCTCAAGCGCCGAGGGCTGCATCGCCGGCTACGAGGTCACGGACGCCGAGGATCGGCAAGACGCTCACGCTGAGCCTCAAGTACGGAGCCAACCGCCAGCGGGCCATCCAGGGCCTGCGCCGGATCCTCAAGCCCGGCCTGCGTGTCTACGCCAAGTCCACCAACCTGCCCAAGGTCCTCGGCGGCCTGGGAGTGGCGATCCTGTCCACCTCCTCCGGCCTCCTGACCGACAAAGCAGGCCGAGTCGCGTGGCGTGGGCGGCGAAGTCCTCGCCTCACGTCTGGTAAGAGAAGGAACGGAGGAAAACCATGTCTCGTATTGACGGCTCCTCGTTCCGGTTCCCTGCCGGAGTGGACGTCCCATCGACGGCCAGGACGTGACGGTCGAGGCCCCGCGGGGCACCCTGTCCCGCACGATCAGCGAGCCCTCGAGCGTCACCCGCCAGGAGGACTGGCTCCATCCTGGTTACGCGCCCCTGACGACGAGCGCGTCGCTCGCGCTCGCTCCACGGACCGTCGCGCACCCTTATCACACATGGTGATCGGCGTCACCGAGGGCTACTCGAGCAGCTCGAGATCGTCGGCACCGGTTACCGCGTCGCCGCCAAGGGCGCCAGGGCATCGGTTCTCCCTCGGCTTCTCCCACACCGTGACCGTTGAGCCCCCTGAGGGCATCACCTTCACGGTCGACGGCAACCTGAAGATCACCGTCTCCGGTATCTCCATGAGCAGGTCGGCGAGGTCGCGGCGAACATTCTGCAAGATCCAACCGCCGGAGCCCCTACATGGGCAAGGGCGTGCGCTACGCCGGCGAGAACGTGCGCCGCAAAGGTCGGAAAGGCTGGTGGTGACCATGGCTTACTCGATCAGAGGGGCAGGCAAACCCCGTGCCATCGCCCGCAAGATCCGTCACCAGCGTGCGCAAGCACATCTCCGGCACGCCTCGAGCGTCCCCGCCTGGTGGTCACCCGGTCCAACCGCCACATGGTGGCTCAGGGTCGTGGACGACACCATCGGCCACACCTCTGCGCCGCCTCCACCCTGGAGGAGGCCGCCAAGGCGTCGAGGGCGCCATGCGGGCGCCGCCCACAAGGTCGGCGAGAAATTATCGCCGAGCGGGCCAAGGCGCTGGGCATCGAGGCAGTCGTGTTCGACCGCGGCGGCAACCGTACCACGGCCGTGTCGCGGCCGTCGCCGAGGCGCCCGTGAGGGCGGCCCGAAGCCGTGAGCACTAAGACGACGAGAAAGCAGAGGAACATCTGATGGCTGCACCGCAGCGAGACAGGTCCGCGTCGTCCGACGGCTCGGCCCAGCGCGAGAACGACGAGCGCCGGGCGAGGGGCGGCCGCCGCGACCGCAACAACGACCGCCGCGACCGTGGTCGCGGCAACGACGACAAGTACATCGAGCGCGCCGTCACCATCAACCGCGTGTCCAAGGTCGTCAAGGGCGGGCCGCCGTTTCACCTCACGGCCCTCGTGGTCGTCGGTGACGGCGAGGGCACCGTCGGCGTGGGCTACGGCAAGGCGAAGGGAAGTTCCCGCCGCCATCGCCAAGGCCGTCGAGATCGCGAAGAAGAACTCTTCCACGTCCCCGATGATCCGCCGCACCATCCTGCACCTGGTCCAGGGCGAGGACTCGCCGGAGTCGTCCTTCTGCGCCCGGCGTCCCCGGTACCGGTGTTATCGCCGGTGGCCCGGTGCGCGCCGTGCTGGACTGCGCCGGTGTCCACGACATCTCGTCCAAGTCGTTGGGCCCTCCAACGCGATCAACATCGTACGCCACGGTGGACGCCCCTCGCGCCTGGAGCAGCCGGAGGCCGTTGCGCCCGCCGTGGCCTGCTGCTGAGGACGTCGCCCCGCAGTCCATGCTGCGGGCCCGCGCGCGAGGGTGAGGCTGACAAAGCGCGCTCAGGCTGAGAAGCAGGAGGCCGAGAAGGCCGCTGAAGGGGTGGGTGCGTGATGGCTGAGTCCGCATCGAAGCAGATGACCAAGCGAACCAGGTCATCCCAGGTCCGCTCTGGCATCGGGGGCACCTACCGCCAGCGCAGTCCCTCAAGACCCTGGGTCTGCGCAAGATCCGCCAGTCCGTCGTCGCGAGGACAGCCCCCAGCGCGTGCGCGGCCTGATTGCCACGGTGCACCACCTGGTCACCGTTGAGGAGGTCTGAGATGGCTGACACTCGAGAACACGCAGGAGGAGAAGGTGCGCGTCGTCAGCCTGCACCACCTGCGTCCCGCCCCCGGCGCCAAGAAGGCCAAGACCCGCGTGGGTCGTGGTGAGGCGTCCAAGGGTAAAGACCGCCGGTCGCTTGTGCCAGGGCACCAAGGCTCGTTACCAGGTCCGTCCTGGTTTCGAGGGTGGCCAGATGCCGCCGCACACGTGTCTTCCTGCTCGCGCGGCTTCGCAACCCCAACCGGGTCGAGTTCCAGTCTCGTGAACGTCGGCCGCATCGCCGAGCCTGTTCCCCGAGGGCGGCACGGTGACCGTGGAGGATCCGTCGCCAAGGGCGCGGTTCGCAAGAACCGACCGTCAAGGTCCTCGGCGGCGGCGACGTCACCGTGGCCCTGACGCTCACGGTCGACGCCTGGTCCGGCCCGCTGCGAGAAGATCGAGCGCTGGCGGCTCCATCGGCAGCGCGCGTCGCTGTCGAGCCGCGCCCGGCAGGGTTGACTCCGACGGAGCGGCCTGACGAGAAGCGACATCACTGACCCCGGCGGTCCAGGAAACCCGGCGCCGTCCGTCGTGCGGTCGGCGCAGCAAGATGGCTCTGCGCGTCGGCGGCGAGGTGCGTGATCACCCAGGGCTACCGTACCGGACGAGACTGAGAAAACCCGCACCAGCCACGTTGCAAGCCCGTCTCAGCGCCCAGGCATGGTGCTCGGCGGGTAGTCTGGGCTGGCGCAGTTCCCCCTGCGCCCGCCTGCTGCTCGCAGGGCCGAACCCACCCGAGTCCACAGGAGATCGAGTGCTCAGCGCGTTCACCAGGCGCGTCAGAACGCCAGACCAGGGCTGAAGTCGCTTTCACCCTCGGCATCATGGCGTGTCTCAAACCCGGCTCTCGGGTCGATCCTGCCGGGCGCCTGGCGTCAACGCTGCCAACGCCAAGTACCGTATCGGGAGGCCGGGCGCGAGCAGAACCTCCTCAGCCTGGTCAACGTCTTTCCGGTGGTGCGCTGCTCCGCCCTGAGCGTCTTCGCGCTGGGCATCATGCCCCACATCACCGCCTTCCATCATCATCCCGGGCCCCTGCGGGTCGTCATCCCCCGATTCGAGGAGCCCACTGGCGAAGGGCAGGCGGTACCGCGCTCACCGAGCACACCCGCTACTCACCATCGGCCTGGGGCTGCTCCAGTCCAGCACCATCGTACACGGCCAAGAGCGGCCACTCTTTCCAGGATGCGCGCGCGCTCAGGACGTCCTCGGCGACTCGATCGTCACCCGCTGCTCATCATCACCATGACCGCCGGCACCGGTCTCATCATGGTTGCGAGCTCATCACCGAGCGCGGCATCGGTAACGCAGGCATGTCTCGCTGCATCTTCACCTGCCCATCGCCCAGTTCCTCCAACATGTTCTCATCGCCGGAGGCAACAACGGGCGGCCAACTCGCCATCATCGTGGCCGTCGTCCTCCCGCACACCGCGTCGTGTACATCGAGCAGGCCCAGCGGCGCATTCCTGCGCAGTACGCCAGCGGATGATCGGCGGCGCCAGTACGGCGGATCGACCACCCACATCCCGGTCGGAGATCACCCGCCGGCGTCATCCCCGTCATCTTCGCCTCGATCCTGGGCCATGCCCCACCATCGCCGGCTTCGGCAATCAGGCGAGCAAGTAGCAGTGATCCTGACGAACCTGCAGCAGACGAGCCTCGATCCACCTGACTGCCCTACGGCGTCCTCATCCTGTTCTTCGCCTTCTACACGGCACATCACCGACGCCGAGGAGATCGCGACGAACATGAAGCGCTACGGCGTTTCATCCCCGGCATCCTGCCGGTGAGCCCACCGTGCGCCACCGTCCTACGTCATCAACCGCATCACGACGGCGGGCTCCATCACCTGGTGGTCCTCGCCCTCATCCTGACGCTCGCCGTCATCTGGCTGGACCCGGCTCAGCACCTGCCCTCGGTCAGGAACCACTATCCTCATCATGGTATGCGGTGCGTGGCCTCCAGACCGTCAAGGAAGTCAACTCCCGTCACCCGCAGCAGCGTCACCACGAGCGGGTTCTTGCCGATGAGCGCACGCATGGTTCTTCTCTTGGTCCGAGCGGGCAGTGGCACTGTGCCGCCCGGATCGCCGAGCGCCTGGGCATCCCGGCCATCTCCACCGGAGACTATCTTCCGTGCCAACGTCGCCGTGGCGCCAATCGACCGGTGCAACGTCCAGGCCAAGGCCTCACATGGACAAGGGGCGAGTACGTCCCCGATCTCCATCACCAACGCCATGGTCGCTGACCTGCATCGCCCAGGCGTGACTGGCGAGAACGGATTCCTCCTGGACGGCTGGCCCGCGCACTCAACGGCGCAGGTCGGCGGTTCGACCCGATGCTGGAAGGCTCCGGTCTCGGCCCCTCGACGCCGTCGTCGAGACTCTGCCGGACGCCGAGGCCGTCGTCGCCCGCCTGCCTCGCGGGTCAAGGCGAGCAGGCGGGCCGACGACACCGAGCCCGTCATCCGTCGCCGCCTCGAGGTCTTACGCCGAGTCCACTCGCGCCGCTGGCCGACCTCTCACGCCGAGCGCGACCTGCTCGTCCAGGTGTTCGACGTGCATGGGCGAGATCGATGTCGTCACCGGCCGCATCATGGAGGCTCCTCGCCTCGCGGCATCACCTCGGCCCTGAAGCCGACGCTCACCGGCGGGTCGTCCGCTTGGCGGACGACCCGCCTGCGCATGCCTCGCCCGTCCCTCGTCCCTGACGGGGAGTCGGAAACCGCCCGCAGGTCAATAGTGCCCAGCCCGCTCTCATCACGACCAGGGAGGCACCCGTGTTTCTCACGCCAGAACAGAGATCCAGACCAAGACGCCCGAGCAGGTGCTGCGCTGCCGCCGGGCCGGGCGTGCGCCGACATCCACGCCGCCCTGCGCGAGGCGGTGCGCGCCGGCATCACCACCGCCGGTTCCTCGACGCCGTCTCTGCCGCCGGGTCATCAGCGTCGCCGGCGCTCACCCAACTTCCTGGGCTACTACGATCACCCGGCCACCGTGCGTATCCTCGGTCAACGAGGAGGCTGGTCCACGGCATCTGGTGAGTGAGTTCTGGCCGACGGCGACCTGGTCACCTTCGACCGCGGCGCGCCCACATCGTCGACGAGGACGGCACCTGCGGCGATCGGCGACGCCGCTCTTCACCACCACCGTCGTCGGTGGTAATCACTTGCGCGGAGACCGGACCGGTCGTGGATACCACCACCCGGCAGGCCCCTGTGGAGTGCGCGCCACGCCGCCGCTCGCCCGGTGCTGCAGCAGGGGAGGGCGTGCGCGTGCCTCGATCGCGGGTCGGCGACGCCGTCGAGACCGTCGTCGCGGATCCGGCTGCTGAGCGAGGGCCACGAGTCGGGATCCTCCAGGAGGACAGTCGGCCACGGCATCGGCAACGGCTGTACGGCACATGGCGGACGTCCCCAATCACTCCCGGTCAAATCGGCAGCGGCCGGCCGTGTCCCGGCATGGTGCTGGGCTGCCATCGAGCTCTACGCTCACCGCCGCAGCCCGGCCACCCGCGAACTCGACGACGGCTGGGACCGTCGTCACCCGGGACGGCTCTTATCGCCGCCCAGTGGGAGCACCGCGGCCATCGTCCTCGCGTCTGGGTCCTCACCGCGCGCGGGACGGCGGAGCCTGGAGGGCCCGGCACCCTACGGGTATCGCGAGCCCAAGGCGCTGGGCTGAGGCGCTGAGGCGGGAACTGCCGTGCGGGTGCGTCCTCGACGACGCACGCGCCTGCGGTGTGTCAGGAAACACCGCGTGATCGCGACACCTGGCATGGTGGAGCCCGCGTCTGCCGTAGTTATCGCCGTTGACGCGCGCGTCCTGCCGACGACGCATGCCCTCATACCGCATTCACGACCCTGGCAACGGGGACCCGCCCGCGGTGGGCTCCGGTGCAAACGGCGATCGCGTTGTCTCATGGCGACGTCGTCGGGTTGAACTCGAGCGAGAGCACCGAGCGGAGGAACATGGCTAAGAAGGACGGAGCTGGTCGAGTGTCGAGGGATCGGTCGTCGAGGCCCTTCCGAACGCGAGGATGTTCCGTGGAGCCTGAGCACTGGGCACGTCGTGCCTCGCGCACATCTCGGTCGAAAGATGCGTGGCAGCACTACATCCGCATCCTCGAGACCGGGTGGTCGTGAGCCTGAGCCCCTACGACCTGTCCTGCGGCCGACTCGTCTACCGTACGTGACATGTCGGCTCTCAGAGCCGCGTGGAGGAACATCGCGAAGGTCAGCCGGAGCGTCAAGAAGATTCCGTGATGCACTGCGATGATTCGTCGCCACTGGCCGCGTCATGCAGTCACCTGCGAGAACCCGCGGCACAAGCAGCGTCAGGGCTGGAGTCCTCCGAAAGCGCCGCCCAGTAAAGCCTGGACGGCCCTTTTCCAGCACCCATCCTGCAGGCACCGCACCGCGGGTCCGCTGCAACCCCGGCTCGGAGGCTGGGCCACCAGGCGAGGTGGGGAGATGTGTGACGACGACCTCCGGAGCACACAGGAGAACCGCCACCGTGGCACGGCCTGGTGTCCAAATGACCTCGTTCTCGCGAGTAGCGAGCCGAGACCGCACTCACCACATCTTTCGGGACCGGACGCACCAGCGCGGACGAGACCCTGAAGGCGACGGGCGTCAACCCCGACACCCGGCAAGTCGAGCGACCTCACCGAGGAGTGAGCCTGGTCGCCCGCACCCACATCGACTTTGGCACTACCGGTTGAGGGTGACCATGTCGGAGGTTCCAGGCGATATCCGCCGTCAAAAGATCGAGATCGCTGCTACCAGGGCCTGCAAGCCACCTGCCGCCACCTGCCGGTGCATCAGGTCAGCGGCTCAGACCAACGCGGCGTACCCGCAAGGCCCGAGCGCACCGTGGCTGCAAAAGAAGAAGCGCTGGCGAAGCAGTACAGTAAGCCTCGCCCAGCGCAGGAAGCGCAGTGACGACCTCATCACGAAGAAGCGCGAAGAATGCTCTCCCACGACTGCGCCGTCAGCGCAAGACGCGCCGCAAGGACCGCAAGAACGTTAACGCCACGTGTCACGCCTACATCAAGTCTCACCAACAACACCATCGTCTCTGCTGACGGATTCGCAGGGCGCCGTCATCGCCCGCGCCCGGCCAGGTCTGGCTCTGGCGGGCTCGCGCGAAAATCGACGCCCTACGCCGCCCGCAGCGCGCGCGTAAGTCAGCCGCCGCCCGGCGCGCCCAGGAGCACGGCATGAAGAAGGTTGACGTCTTCGTCACCGGCGGGTCCCGGCCTCGGCCGCGCGAGACCGCGAGTCCGCTTTCTCCAGGTCGTTATCTCGAGGTCGGCTCGATCACCGACGTCGCTTGTGCCTTCACGGCTGCCGCCCGCCCAAGCGCCGTCGCGTCTGGAGTTTTGCGGACGACGGCGCAGCCGGTTGCTGCGCCGTCTAAACTACCGACGTTCCGGCCCTCACGGCGGAGCGAGTCGCGCAGGGCCGCCCGGTCGCCGGCTGTTCCACCAGCATGAGTGAACGGCGGTGTCATATGTTAGGCGGGCGCCGCGACGCAGCGGAAACCACGTGCCTGGCTGCATCAGCGACCCATCGCTCACCGGAGGAGGTCGGCTCGCGACCGCCGTCGCGCTTCGTGCCTCGAGCCGGGAGCCCGGCTTCGGTCATACACGCGTCGGCAGCTCCCTGCGCCGCACGCTGCTGTCCTCCATCCCGTGCGGCCGTGAGCGCAGCGTCCGCACGATCGCGCAGTGCTGACGAGTTCCGCACACGATCCCTGGTCAAGGGAGGATGTCGCCCAGATCATCTCTCAACATCAAGGAGCATCGTCCGGCACTGGAGCAACGACGAGCCGGTCGCCGCGTACCTGCGCAAGTCCGGTCTGAGCGAGGTCAGCCTCGCCGGTGACATCACCGCCGGCGGGCGTCGAGATCCACAACCCCGATCTGGTCATCGCCACTCTCAAACGGAGAGTGGCGCCTCGGAGATCGAGCCTCGACGGCCGAGCGCGGCCGCGGCTTACGTCTCCTCGCCAACCAGAACAGGGACCCTCAACGTGAGATCTCGTGCATCCCGGTGGACTCGATCTACTCGCCGGTCAAGAAGGTCTCCACTCCGTCGAGGCCACCCGTGTGGAGAGCAGCGCACCGACTGCGACTGTCCTCATCAGTCGACGCCCGAGACTCAAGTCCATCACCCCGCGTGACGCCCTGGCCCGCCGGCTGCAAGATGCGTCGTGAGTTTCTTCGGCCTGGCCTGCGAGCTCATCAACGTCGAGTGCCGAGGGGCATCGAGGTCGGCCTCGCCGACCGACTTTGAGGCCTTCCCAGCAGGACCTGGCATCGCGATCGACGTGTTTCGACTGCAGCCTGCTCCTCCAACGCCTCACGCCGCGAGGGCATCCACACTCGTCGGTGCTGCGTCCGCGCAGCGAGGCCGACCTGCCTCGACATCCGTAACTTCAGCGCCAAGTCCATCTCCGAGATCAAGGCAAATGGCGGGTTGTTTCCGGGGCTCGCAAGGGCTCTGTACGACTGGCGTCTCGGACGACGTGACTCCACGCCAACGCACGTTCAGCATGACGATGACCTGCGGCCTCGAGCCGGCTCATGTTATTCACCCAGAGACAACCATGCCTCGCCCCATCATGCCAGGGTCCCCTGTCTGGGCGGCAGTGCCCGTCCACGAGCGTCACCTGCCGCCAACCTGGCCACGCGCCTCATCACCGTTCACGAGTCGATCAAGACCACGAGTGCCTCGCGCTCGTCGCCTGCGTCCCTATTGCGTCGAGAGCCTCATCACCAAGGGCAGCGCGGCAGACTCCGCGTAACGCCCGCCGCACCGTGCTGAAGAAGGCACGGACAAGTACGCTGTCTCACCGCCTCTTTCGAGAGCCCGCATGCTCGAGGGCCGCGAGGGCGGTTACACCCGCATCATCAAGACGACCCCCGCAAAGGGCGACAACGCCCTCATGGCGGTCATCTCCCGGTGCTGGAGCTTTGCCGTCGCAAGGAGATCGTGGAGGATCGCGGTCGCCACCGCCAAGAAGCGCCGCCCAGTAGTCGCCGTCGCCGACGAGCGACAAGGCTGAGACGAAGGCCACACGACTCGAGCAGGCTGCTGAGAAGGCCGACAAGGCTGAGAAGGCCGGACAAGGCCGACAAGGCCGAGCACGCTGGCGCTGGGTCCGCCTCGAGGAGGGCGCCACCGACGCTCCCGCGACGACGACCACCTGGTCAAGCGGGCAACGAGGACTCCATGAAGTACCACGTCTCCGGCTCGCGCTGGTGTACGACGCCACGGTCGCCGAGGTCTGGTCTCGCCGAGCCGAGGACGCCGAGGCCGCGGGCTCTGCGTGCGGCGGCGGCGCCGCCCGTAGAAGGTCGAGAAGCGAGCCTGTGCCCACGCTCTGATGCGATCTCGGGAGGGCCGGTCACCCGACGTGACCGGGCCCTCCCTGTGTTAGTCGGCAGATGGCGGCCGACGGCATCGGCACTGGCGGGGCCGCACGCACCAGAGGAGAATGCGGCCCGCCCGTGTTGACTCCCGCGCATTCGTAGACGACGACCACCCAGGGCATCCCGCGACGGGTGTGCTGATCAGCAAGCGGGAACTCGGCAGGCCGGTCGCTTTCCTTGTGCGTCGGACATCGTGATCGGGGACGTACTGTCGAGAACCGCGGTGTCCTCCAGATCACTGGAGGGCGGACCCGCAGTCGTCGAGAAGCACGTCCTGGGCGCAGATCGCAGTCCTCGATCCGCCCGGCTTCGCGTTCCGCACTCTCTGCGCTTTGCACCGCGGCACTGCTGGGCCGGTGCCGCCCTCAGAATCCCCGGA
>BNJU01003044.1_pt1 | contig 79514 bp, 112 predicted proteins | sample 8539281 | NCBI WGS metagenome assembly BNJU01 (sample SAMD00202456, study PRJDB9452) | human saliva metagenome | isolation source: human saliva | place: Japan
TACCGTATTATCTGCGAGCATCTGCGGTGTATACTGAATATGCAATTCAGTGGTTAAAAGAACATAACTAAAAATTCTATGTAAGAGGTGCTTATGAATATAGTTATATGTCTCATTATTATTGCTATAACAGGCATATTATTGATGAAGCGCTATCAACCACAGCCTATTTTTGATTGGCATGGAATCCTCATGATGTTCATCGCTTATGAGGAAAAATGGATTGATGCCATATTAGTTGATGGTCAATCTACAGGGTTCTTATATTTGATGCCATGGATATCGTAAGGATAACGACATCTAATAATATAGTTAATTTGGGCCTTATGATTATGACTTGTGCAGGCTATGCAAAATATATGGAATATATTGGGGCAGGAACGCGACTCGCAGATACTTTTATCCGCCCTTTATATCGCCTTAATCGACCATATATTGTGTTAGCCCTTATGTTTTTACTCAATATGGGATTAGCTATTTGTGTTCCCAATCCTTTGAGTCTTGCTCTCCTCATGATGGTCACAATGTATCCTGTTTTAGTTCGATTAGGTGTAAGTCCTGTAGGGGCGGCTGCAGTTATTGCTACGGGACACCTTATGGATGTAGGACCTGGGGCGGTGTCTACTTTATTGATTGCAAAGGTATTAAATATTCCTGTGCCAAACTATTTTGTGGAGGCTATCAGTTGAGGATTTATTTCTTAGTTGCTATTGTGACTGCCATAGCGCACTTCTGGTGGCAGAGATATCGAGATCGAATTGATGGCCCTATGGATGTAAATGATCTTGAAAGCATTCCTAAAGCGCCTATTGGTCCCAAGCTATATATGATATTCCCATTATTACCATTGTGTTTTATCTTAGGCTTTAGCCAGTATGGTTTTTCTGGTGTAAAGATGAATGTTACTCTTGCCATGATGCTTGCCTTTGGCATTGCTCTAATGACAGAATTAATTCGTCATCGAAATCTGAGAACTGTACTTAAGAGCACCACAGTTTTTCTTTGAAGGTATGGGGAATCAGTTCTCTTATGCAGTGACTCTTATTATAGGGGGGCAAATCTTTGCGCAAGGTTTGGTTAGCCTAGGCCTTATTGATTCGTTAGTTAGTACACTTCAAACACTATCCTTAAACTCTATTGGACTTACCTCTATTCTTGGAGGGGTATGCTAGGGACTTAGTATGGTTACAGGTAGTAACGTAGCACCATTATTCACGTTAGTTCCACTAGTACCTGATATTGTATCTAATCTTAGCCTAGATCCGATTACCACTATGCTTGGCATGCAAAAATGGAGCTAGCCTTTGGTTTTGTTCTTAAGCCCAATTAGTCCAGTTATGGTTGGTGTAGCTGGTGTAGCTCATATTAAATCAGTAGATTTACTTGAACGCACTGCTGTGCCAGTTCTTGTGGCATTACTTACAAGTTGTGCGGGAATATGGGTGCTTTTTAATTTTTAATTTAAATTTACAAAACCCTCTTTTACATGTTTTTGTAAAGAGGTTATTATATTCAATATTAAATCATATGTAATTAAAATGGTTTCCTGTTAAAGGCTACAAGTTTTAGTGCTTTGCGGATAAAAAGGGCCTTTCTTCGCCGGACGGTTCTAGAAGCCAGAAAGGATGTAATGAACGATCAAGTTTCTATTTCAACAGCAAATATTCGTGGTGCTTTTGGGGCATTTTTTATCCCTGGTATGTACACAGCTTTATGGGCTGGTTTTGTGCCATATTTAAAAGCAAAGCTTAGTATTGGTGAAGATGTATTAGGTTCCATGATTTTGTTGCTCGGTGTAGGTTCTTGTTTATCCATGGCTATAGCAGGTAAGCTTGTAGAAAGCTTTTGGGTGTAAGAGAGTCGTTTTGTTAGCTAGCTTTATTGGTATGGTATCTCTTGCCATCGTTACTATGTGTCCTACTATTGCTACAACAACAGTAGCCCTGTTCTTTTTTGGTATTGGTGTAGGCCTTAGTGGTGCTTCTGCTAATTTACAAGCTATCCTAACAGAAAAGGTGAGCAAAAAACATTTAATGGGCGCCTATCACGGTGGCTGGAGCTTAGGTGGTTTGCTGGTGCCGGTGTTTTTGCTCGTGCTTTTAAAAATCTTATCGCGCCTGTTAATCAAAGTATTTTGGGGACTTCTCATCGTACTATTTATTGCGATGGTTGTAGTTAGCCAATTTATGTTGACCTTTGGTGGTGATCCAAAATGCAAAGGTTACTAAAAATCTAAAAAGCCCATTGTCCTTTCATCCAATCGCTCTTATTTTTTGTTGTTGTCCTTTGTTTCTTACTTGGTAGAAGGTGCTGTGGGGATTGGAGTGCATTATATTTATTTGAAGATAAAGGGATTGTTATTGAAGAGGCTGTCATGGGTGTAATGCTCTTTAATGGTACTATGTGTATAGGCCGTTTGCTTGGTAATAGATTAGGTAAACACTTAACATCAAAGCAAAGTTGTTGTTGGTGGCTGCTTACTTGGCTCTATTGCGATGGGGCTTATCGTGTTCTTGCCAGGTCATGCATCCATGTATACTTACTTATTATTGGGTATTTCATTAGCTATGATAGTACCAAACCTATTCTCTGCAATGGGGAACAAAATGTCATTCCCTATGACACTAAGCGGTCGCAACATCCACAATGCTCGGTTATATGGGTATTTTGATGGGACCTGCCTTAATTGGTTTCATTGCACGGTACAAGTCTTACAGTAGCATTTATCGTATTGACTATATTGCTTGTTGTGAAAGTGCAGGTATTGGTAAATACGCATACCATTTAATGAGTAAAGACTGTGGTCTTAGTGAAGAACAAATTTAATAGCCTATGAATTAAGGAGCTACGATTTTCGTATCGTAGCTCTTTTTCATATTGTACGCCGAATAGGTATGACTAAACCCCCAGTTAAACTGGGGGTCAGTAAAATTTCTTAGAGAAAGGAAAGAACCTCCTAGTGCTAAAATGGAGTTGGTCTGGCAACCACAACATTTCAACATAGGAGGTTCAATGTCAATGAATGACGTAAAAAGCTTATCACATAGTAAATGGAGATGTAAATATCATATTGTTTTTGCTCCAAAGTATAGAAGGCAAATAATTTATGGTCGGATAAAAGCTGATGTAGGTAAAAATTCTAAGAGATTTATGTAAGAGAAAAATGTAGAAATTATCGAGGCAGAATGCTGTCCGGATCATATACATATGCTAGTAACAATTCCACCACATTTAAGCGTATCAAGTTTTATGGGATATTTAAAAAGCAAAAGTAGCCTCATGATATTCGATAAACACGCAAATTTAAAATATAAGTATGGAAATAGACATTTTTGGTGTAGAGGATATTATGTGGATACGGTGGGAAGATATGAAGGAGTCGATAAAAAGAGTATATTCGCAATCAGTTACAAGAAGATATAGCACAAGATACATTAAACTTTAAAGAATATACCGACCCGTTTACGGGTGAGCCGGTAAAATAGGCAAAATAAAAAGCCCCGAGTAGGGGGCAGCCAGTGGTAATAGAGTGGTTGTCAGATCATTCAATGCCCTCTTTAGAGGGCCACCATCTAGAGAAAGACCCTTATGGGTTAGGGCAAACCACCCGTTCTACGGTGGTTATGATTTTATATTTTATGTATTTTCAGCATTAAAAAGCCACTGGTCTAGAACCTGTGACTTTTAGAACTATCATTATATATTGATTAGATTAGCGATCGCCATTGAAGATGGAGTTTTTAACAAGTACATAGTCTACTTTGCGGATTGCTTGTAGAGTAGTACCACCAGCGTAAGAAATAGCAGATTGCAAATCTTGTTCCATTTCAACTAATGTATCAAAGATAGAACCTTTGGAATCGATGAAGATTTTTACCTTCCACGTTTTTGCGTTCACCTTTTTGGAACTCAGAAGCAGAACCAAAGTATTCTTTTACTGCTTTGCCGTCAACGATTTTTTCTTCCCCTGGAGATTCTTCATGACCAGCGAATAGGGAACCAATCATAACCATAGTTGCACCAAAGCGAATAGATTTAGCGATGTCGCCATGATCGCGGATACCGCCGTCAGCGATGATAGGTTTAGTAGCTGCTTTTGCGCACCAGCGAACGGCAGCCAATTGCCAACCACCAGTACCGAAGCCAGTTTTTAATTTAGTGATACAAACTTTACCAGGACCGATACCAACTTTAGTTGCATCTGCACCAGCATTTTCAAGTTCACGAACTGCTTCTGGTGTACCTACGTTACCAGCGATAACGAAAGTTCCAGGCAAGTTCTTTTTGATGTATTGAATCATATCGATTACAGCGTTGGAGTGACCATGTGCAATATCGATTGTAATGTATTCAGGTGTTAAATTTGCTTTTTTGAATTCATCAACTAAAGCAAATTCTTCTAGGTTTTACACCAATGGAAATAGAAGAATATAAATTAAGGTCGTGCATGCGTTTAACAAAATCCATACGACGTTCTGGTTGGAAACGATGCATGATATAGAAATAACCTTCACGAGCTAATTTTTCTGCCAATTCTTCGTCGATAATAGTTTGCATATTTGCAGGAACTACTGGCAAGCGGAATGTGCGATTACCTAATTTAACAGTGTATCACATTCGCTACGGCTAGTTACGATACATTTATTAGGAATTAATTGCACGTCTTCATAATCAAAGATGTTCGTTGTATTAATCATATTTTCTATATCTCCTTCGAGTATTACAAATTGAACCTGTACCATTATACAAGAGACGCGTAAAAATTTTCAATACGTTCCGAATATTTTTGTTTGGACTCAGAAACGAACTGTAGTACAATACAAGTAGATTATAAAAGTTATATACATTTATATATATGGTAAAAGGAGGTTGATTGACATGGATCAGTCCAAAACTCGCATGCTTGCAGAAGCAGGTGTGGCGATTGCAATTGCTCAAGTATTATCATTTATTACGATTTTTCATATGCCTCAAGGAGGCTCTATTAAGGCTGCAGCTTTGGTGCCGCTCATGATTTATGCCTATCGTTGGGGTGGTGCACGAGGAATTTTTGCTGGCGTCGTATATGGTATTTTACATTTTATTTTAGGCTTTAAATCATCTGTACACTATTTAAGTATTATATTGGATTATCTAGTTGCTTATGGTGCCATAGGTGTATGTGGTTACTTCAAAGATTCTATTTCTGGTCTCATTACAGGTTCTATTGTTGGTATTATATTGCGCTGGATCGCCACTGTTGTGAGCGGTGCCGTTGTGTTCGCTATCTATGCACCTCAAGGTCAAAATCCATGGATTTACTCCATGATTTATAATGCCTCTTATATGGTGCCAGATGGGATTTTAAATATTGTTGTTTTACTATTCATTTACCAAGGTGTTAAACGAGGGTTTAGGACGTCGTGGATAAATTAGGTTTAATTATTTTGGCTGGTGGTTTGAGTTCTCGCATGGGGCAACCTAAGGCATTATTACCTTGGGTTAATGGTGAAAGCCTCATATCTCATGCACTTCGTAAGGGATTAGAAGCGGATGTGGATGATATTATCATCTCCATTGGTGATGATGATCAGTTAGGACATGCCATGCAGACTCATATCATTGATACGTTATCGAATGATGAGAAGAGGTTTCTATTGTTCGGGATTCTGTTGAGCGACGTGGTCCTCTAGGGGGACTTTATAGTGCTCTAGCTGTTGGAATGAGTCCTGCCTATGCGGTGATGGCTGTAGATATGCCATTTATGCCTATGGATTTATATTATGATTGGTTATATCAAGTGAATCATAACAATTGGAATGTCATAGTTCCTACTGGTTCTAGAGGTAAGCCAGAACCTATGGCGGGAATTTATAGACCTCATATTGTATCATTACTTCCATCTATTCTGGCCGGTAAAGACGTATCGTTGCAGCATGCCCTTGATACGATTGGTCATGTTGAATCTATTGATGCCAGTGATTATGATTGGGAGCTAAGTAATGTAAATCATTATGATGACTATCAATGGGCTCGTGCATTAGCAGAAAATGAGTTCCGTCGTGTGCCGCTTATTAGTGTAGTAGCATCAAAACGTAAAACAGGTAAGACTACGGTAGTAACCCGTCTTGTAGCTGAGTTACAACGAGCTGGGTTTTCTGTAGGTGTTGTAAAGAGTGATAAACACGGCTTTCAAATGGATCGTGAAGGGACCGATACAGACCTTTCTTATAAAGCTGGTGCTGATGCGGTGGCTATTGCAGGCCCTAATGAAACAGCGATTCGTATACGCACTAAAGAACAATCAAATTTGTATGAAATATCACAGTTTATGCCTGTGGATATAGTTATACTAGAAACAAGGTCCCAAGGCATTGCCCCTATTATAGAGGTTACGCAAGAAGGACATACAGAAGAGCTTATCTCAGATTCTATCGATCGAGTAGCTATAATAGAAATTAGCAAGTTAGACCAAGACGTACTAGGATTAGTACGTCACATACAGGAAATGATGAGGTGTTTAAATGGCCGTCGTTACTGTTGAGGAGGCCCTTCAATTATGGGAGAAGGCCTTAGATACGCAAGTTTATAAAGTAGAAATGATTGATGTTAAGTCTGCTAAGGGATATGTATTGGCAGAGGATATCGTTGCGCCCACAGATGTACCGGCCTTTCCGAAATCAGCGATGGATGGGTATGCCATTGCCTTTTCCGCGGATTGTAATGAGTATATTGTTGACGGTGTTATAGGCGCCGGCGTTGTATGGGAACAACCTGTTGCATTAGGTCATGCAGTACGTATTATGACGGGCGCACCTATACCGGATACATGTGATACTGTTATCATGCAAGAACAGGTAGTTGGCTCCGGAGAACCGGGTACAACAATCACAATTCAAGGTAAATACAAATGTGGCGATCATATCATCCCTCAAGGTGAGGAATGTAGTGCTGGCACTATTGTGATTCCTCGAGGAACAGAGGTAACATCTACGGTACAAACTGTTTTGACTGGTCTGGGGTTGACTGCGGTTGCTGTCAATGCAATGCCTAGCGTGTTAGTCCTTACCTCTGGCCATGAGGTGATTGAGCCTGGTGAAAGCTTAACAGCTGGTAAAATTTATAACTCTAATAGAGCTATGATTTGTGGACTCTTGGAGGATTTAGGCTTTCATAAGATTACGCACTATCATGTTAGTGATGCTCCAGAGGAATTAGAGTCTGAAATCAATCATGTGTTACAGCTCAGTGAAGATGCCGATATCATCATTAGCTCTGGCGGTGTATCAGTAGGGCTGTTTGATACAATGCCTCTTATTTATGAAAAACTAGGAGCTAAATCCATTTATGCGCGCATTCAAATGCGTCCAGGTGCTGCATCCTATGGTGCAGTGACGCCGAAAGGTCAAATCATCTTTGGTCTATCTGGTAATCCAGGGGCTGCATTCAATGGATGGCATCTAATCGTAGCACCAACCTTGAAGCGCTATAAAGGTTTGGCAAACTGGACCACACCAGTAGTAGCCTGCGTAATGGATTCAGAAATCTTTAAGCGTAATGCTTTTGATCGGTATGTACAAGGCAAAGTAATCTTTGGTGGTGGCGCACCACGGTTTGTGGCGAATCGTCACTTTAACAGTAGTAGTATGTTAGGTTTGTATACTGTGAACGCCCTCGCATGTATTCCTCGTGGGGATACATGAAGTACATCCAGGCGATACCTTTGATGTGTATCTATTAGGGATTACTACCTGCGGTTTTAAAAATATATGGACTTAAAAAGTTTTATATATGTAGCATTTAAAAATTAAGCATATTAAATATTTGTAAGATTAATAGATATAAATAACAAGACGAGGTCTCTGTGGAGGCCCTCGTCTATTTGTTTATATAAGTATATAAAATTACTTCAATTCTGTTGCTGTAGACACTGAAATTAAATCTCAATTAACTTATAATAAAAGTCAACAAAAGGATAGTCCTTTTTAGTTATATCAATTGAGTTTTGACAAAAATTATTTCAATCTACTTTTTTTAATTATTTCTACTATCAAATAGTTATATAAGGAGTGATTTCTATGAGTAAGACTTTCACAAAAAATATCCCAGTTAATGAAATTTTACATCTAGGCGAGCGTTTAGAGTATAAAGAGGGGCAAGTGATTAGTATTACGATAGCTCAAAATGAACGACTCAGTATTACCTTGTTTGCGTTACCAAAGGGCGAAGAAATCTCTACTCATGTAACTGTAGGTGACGCGATTGTACAAATCCTTGATGGTGAGGCACACATCGTCGTCGGTGATGTGGAACATACTGTGAAAGCTGGTGAAACCTTGATTATGCCATCTGAAGTGCCGCATAGTTTAGATGCTCGAGAAAACTTCAAGATGCTGTTGACCGTAGTTAAATAAATATATCATAATGAATGCATCCCTTGGATTTCTATGGGATGCATTTTTAATGCGTTGAGAGAGGTCGAATGTATGAATGTCGTTGAACAGTATAATTTAACTTTACAAATAGAAGTTCTAAAAGAACAAAGCGCGGAAACATTAGCGCGTCTCTGTAACTTAGTTGAGGGGAGTGGCACTAGTGACTGTGTAGAACTATTAAAAGCATATTCTCATATTGTAAATACAGAGTTATATTTAGCTACGTCTATACATGAGTTAGATATTCTAAAGTTAGATATGGTTAAACTTGAAAATACTATTAAAGAGTCATTAGCACAAGCTTCTCACGACATTAGTGATGTTAAAGCTGTTAATGAGACTAGTGATGTACAAGCTATTGAGTCCTATAGTTCTGAAGACTTTGATAAGGCCTTAGAACGTACCATTGATTTCTTAACATTTAATAAAAATATATCTAGTACACCTCGTGCTGTTATTTTAGGTGGACAAAGTGGAGCAGGAAAAACCACAATTCATCGTGTGAAAATGCTAGAGTCAAAAGGTAATTATATTGTCATTGATGGCGATACATACCGTGCTCAACACCCGTATTTTAGAGAGTTACAAGAGAAATATGGTGTTGATAGTGTAGATTACACAAAAATGTTTGCAGGTAAGATGGTAGAGGCTGTAATTGATAAATTAAGCTCTTTAAAATACAATTTAATTATTGAAGGCACATTACGTTCAGCGGCAGTACCAATTAATACAGCTACATTATTAAAATCTAAAGGCTATACCGTCGACTTTTGTTTGATTGCCACCAAGCCAGAGTTATCTTATTTGACGACACAATTACGTTATCTAGAAATGCTTCTAGTAGATCCGTTGCAAGCTAGAGCGACACCTAAAGAGCATCATGATGGAATTGTAAAATCCTTGGTCGCTAATATTACTGAATTAGAACAGAGTGGACTTTTTGAAACTATTCAAGTGTATAAACGTGATTTAGAACAAGTATATAACTCAAAACTATGTACTGAATCAATTGGAACTGTGGTAGATAAAAATTTTTATTTGGTGATTGGACTTCAGCATGAAAAAGGATTTGTTGGCGGTAGGTAGAACACAAGAACAAAGAGCTGCAAAAAGCAGTTATATTAAAGGACTTTCAGAAATTATGGATTATTTCGACTATTCATATAAACATAATTACATAGAGTTTAGTAGCAACATATATAGAGTTGGCACATATCATTACAACTGGCATAGTGAGACGGAGATTCTTATTTTGTTAAAAGGCCAAATGGAAATGAGTTGTAATGGTGAGGCATTTACGATGGAACCACTTGATGTGGTCATTATCTCTCCTCAAGTGGGACATTCCACATTAGCTTTGGAAGAGGATGTCATTGCCTTTTGTCATTCGTGTAGGAAATGAATTTTACCAACAGTATGATCCAGATTTTTGGTGCCTATCAATTTGTATTGCGTTCAGATAATAGTACTCGTCATAATCAATTCTTTACAACCTTACGGCATCATGCAGCTATGATGATGTTGTTGATGACTAAAGGTGAAAGCCCGGTACATCGAATGTGGATAGAGCATCATTACTTTAGCATTGGCTGGGCGATGTATTTAGGAGTTTGATCCCATTAAAAAAGATTCATGAAAATGCTAGACCTGGTGATATGAAACCAGCAACGTTCGATAAAATGATTGCCTATATTGATGAGCATTATGAGCAGAAAAATAGAGTTGGAAGATATTGCTAAAAATTGGGTGGCTATAATGTTGCCTATACATCTCAGTTCTTTAAAAAGACAAATGGGTATTTCTTTTTGTTGAATATGTTTTGCGTTTGAGACTTCGAGAGGCTACAACTCTGTTTGACTAGCACTGATGACGGCAGTTGCTACGGATTGCGAGTGATTGTGGCTTTGCAGATATTAAAAGCCTTTTAATGTGGCTTTTAAAAAGCATTTCCACATAACACCCAACAGAATATCGTAAACAAGTAAAAGAATATTGGGACGTAAAACAACATTGCAAGACTGGGGTAGAAATTGTTTCTGTTGAAAATCAAGATGTTCTAAATTTACTGCACTCATTCTTATCCTACGAAGATGATTCACGAGCGAAGGATGAGTTAGAATTCATGAGTAAAAACTAGAATATCTTTGAAAAGCGAAGTTAGCTGATGTTGTAAAGACGTTATAATTAATAGTCCGTATATTAATGATCAGAATCTGACTATCTTCATAACATAGAAGTTGGCTTAATGTAAATATTAAAATATTTTTTTGATCCATATAGAACATTAGAATTGGGTGATTTTCTATATATATAAAATCATCAAATAGTTACCTAAAAAGCACTACTGTTTGATAAGATAGTGCTTTTTGCATATACTTTTATAGGGGCGGATTTATATGATTGTCATGAAATCTCAAAATATAATAAATCATAAAGAAAAACTCATCGTTTTGCTTAAGGTTTACTAGAAAAAAATTATCTTTTAATATGGATAGTTAGATTCATCAAAACTGAGTAGAAATATACTTCATCAGGTAGTTACAAACAATCGTAAATTAATCATTTTGGAGGATATAATGAATCAAGTAAAAATTTATGGAAAAACGTAGGTAAAGGTTGCAACTAGTTACTAGCTGTAGCAATGTATGTATCTTACTTCCCACAAATTATGAATAACTTAGCGCATCCAGGTACTGGTGATTGGATCCAACCATTTAGTAGCAGCTATCAACTGTACATTATGGGTATTATACGGTTTGTTTAAAGAACATAGAGATATTCCAGTAGCATTAGCCAATGCACCAGGTATCTTCTTCGGTTTAGCGCAGCTATTACGGCTCTTATGTAATATTGATGAGTAAGGCTGTTTTTTGTATATTAAAGTTTGGTATAAATATAATAATTAAGATATCGTTGACCAAAGTTAAATAAATATATCATAATAAATGCATCTCTTAGATTAGGAAGGGATGCATTTTTGTATTTTCAGTTTTAACTATCTGGTAGGTATTGAAATTAGTGGAGAAATCTTTTGCTTGTATTATTTTTTACCAGAAAAGATTACCTTTTAATAATTAGTTGTTTGATTTTACAGTGTTTACAGGAATGATTAGATATCATGGATTACTTTTCACTATACCTATAAACACAATCATATAGATTTTAGTAGCCACATATATAAGGTTAGCACATATCATTACAACTGGCATGGAGAGACTGAAATTCTTATCTTGTTGAAGGGTCGTATTGAGATGAGTTGTAATAGTGAGGTTTTTACGATGGAACCTCTTGACTCTATTATTATTTCTCCTCAGGTGGGGCATGCCACCCTAGCGCTTGAAGAGGATACGACGGCTCTTGTTATTCATGTAGGGAAAGATTTTTTCCAGCAGTTTGATCCAAATTTTGGAATGTATCAATTTGTGGTGCGTTCAGATAAGTCGAATCGGCATAATTCGTTTTTTACCTCTTTACGACATCATGCAGCGATGATGATGTTGATAAAGGCGAATGGTGAAAGTCCCATTAATCGTATGTGGTTAGAACATCATTATTTAGCATTAGCTAGTGAGGTATACGATGAAATTAATGCGGTTAAGTCGATATATGTACATTCAAAGCCTGTGGATATGACTGTAGCTACCTTTGATAAGATGATTGCTTATATTGATGAAAACTATCAACAAAAGATTGAGCTAGAAGATATTGCAAAAATTGGTGGATATAATGTGAACTATACATCTCAATTTTTTAAACGCCAATTAGAGTCTCTTTTCTTGAGTATCTGTTGCGTTTGAGACTACGTGAGGCCACAGTTCGTTTGGTCAACTCTGAGGATAGGGGTAGCGCATATTGCGAGTGAGTTGTGGCTTTGCAGATATTAAAGCCTTTAATGTGGCCTTTAAAAAGCATTTTCCATACCACGCCATCGGAATATCGCAAAGCAAGCAAAAGAATTGGGACGTAAGACAAAGCTTCATGATTGGAAGGAAATTATTTCTACTCAAGAACAAGATATTATAAGAATACTAGAATCCTTCGTTCCCTTATCACGATGACTTAGCAATATAAGGTTGAAAGTTAGATGAAAGGCTCAATCAAAAGTTATCAGACTGTAGAAAGAAACAACTTAAATCTGTTTAGTGGAAACAATTATGATATACAATCATTAGGTATAGGTGATTTTGTATATTTGTTAATCCTATTAAAAGATATGGAAAAGAGCACTGCTTTTCGATAGCAGTGCTCTTTTTGTGTATATCATATAGGTGAAATTGTATATTATTAATAGTCTAAAAAGAGATGATTAGAGGATTTTGTATGAGTTTAATAGACTTTCACCATCGAAAATGAACTAGTAAATTGGATAGTTATATCCTGAAAAAAAGAGTACAATGAAATCATCGAAAGGAGCTAAGGTTCCGAAACAGAAATAATTAGCATCTTAAATAATGAAGTCCTTTTGGAGGTTTACGATGAGTACGAAAGAACAACAAGTACAAGAGATGACAAATGTCATTGCTAAAGTTCATTGCTTATATGGAAAGAAATTACCTGATGATGTGGAAGCTAAAATCAAAGAATTGGCAGCGGATGAAAAAAATCCATTAGCTAAAACCATTTATGAAACTATGCATAAAAACATGGATCTTGCTTACGAATTGAATCGTCCTTCTTGCCAAGATACAGGGGTATTGCAATTCTGGGTGAAAGTAGGTTCTAACTATCCATTAATTGGTGAATTGGAAGAAATTTTGCGTAATGCTACATACCAAGCTACACAAGATGCACCGCTTCGTCATAACTGTGTAGAAACATTTGATGAATTTAATACAGGTAAAAACATTGGCCGTACAGCACCATATATCATGTGGGATATCGTTCCTGGTCGTGATGATGTAGAAATTTTCCCTTACATGGCTGGCGGCGGTTGTTCCTTGCCAGGATCTGGTAAAACATTGATGCCAGGTGAAGGTTATGAAGGGGTTGCTAAATTCGTGTTAGATTTGATGACAAGCTATGGCTTGAATGCCTGTCCTCCATTATTGGTTGGTGTTGGTATTGCTACATCTATCGATACAGCAGCGGTTATGTCCAAAAAGGCTTTGATGCGTCCTGTATCCTCTAAGGCTGAAAATGAAAAAGCAGCATATATGGAACAATTACTAGAAGATGGTATTAATGCATTACATCTTGGACCTCAAGGTATGGGTGGGATAAAATCCCTTATGGGTGTAAACATCGAACATGGTTCTCGTCATCCATCTGTAATTTCCGTAGCTGTTAACGTTGGTTGCTGGAACCATCGTCGCGGACATATGGTATTTGATAAAGACGGTAAGTACGAAATTCTATCTCACAAAGGAGTGACATTCTAATGGCTAAACATATTTTGACAACACCAATCCAAGCATCTGATCTCGAAGGTATTAAAGCAGGGATATCATTTACTTAAATGGTCACATCACAACATGCCGTGATGTAGCTCATCGTCGTCTTGTTGAATATGGTCGTGAATTACCAGTAGATGTTCGTAACGGTGCCATCTTGCATGCTGGTCCAATCGTGCGTGACCATGGGGATGATAAATTCGAAATGATTTCCGTAGGTCCTACTACATCCATGCGTATGGAAAAATTCGAATATGAATTTGTAAAGCAAACTGGTGTACGTCTTATTGTAGGTAAAGGCGGTATGGGGCCTGAAACAACACGTGCTTGTAAAGATTTTGGTGCTCTTCACTGCGTATTCCCAGCAGGTAATGCGGTTCTTGCCGCAACAGAGGTAGAGGAAATCGAATCTGCTAATTGGCGTGAACTTGGTATGCCTGAAACCTTGTGGACTTGCCGCGTTAAAGAATTTGGTCCTCTCATCGTATCCATTGATGCAGATGGTAATAACTACTTTGAAAATAAGAAAGTAGAGTACAATGCGAAAAAGAAGAAGTGTTAGAAGAAATTTATAAACACGTAAGCTTCATTAAATAATTTCATTGTGCGCTTTAACTTAATAGGGGGATTATACGGATTTTGTACAATCCTCCTTTTTTGTACCCTTTTTAGGTATATTACACGTAGTGGGAGGTATTTATGGATACAAGTGTAATGATAACTCTTGGCTTTTTGGTGTTTGCCATCGTCATGTTTGCATGGGAGAAAATTCCATTGTCTATTACAGCGATGATTGTGGCTGTAGGCTTACATCTAAGTGGTGTATTATCCGCTAAAGATGCATTCGCAGGTTTTGTAGATCCAAATGTGTTGCTCTTTATGGGTATGTTTGTTATTGGTGCGGCTTTCTTCGAAACGGGTGTAGCCGTAGAGGTAGGGAATGTAGTTCATAAATTTGCTAAAACTGAAACATCCTTACTTGTAGCTGTTATGATGATTACAGGCATTTTATCTGGTTTTTTATCTAATACTGGTACAGCCGCTGTACTGATTCCTGTAATTATCGGTATTTGTAAAAAGAGTGGCTTTAAACAAACTAAATTATTGATGCCATTGGTGTTTGCTGCTGCAATGGGTGGTAATATCTCTCTTATCGGTGCGCCTGGTAATATGATTGCACAAGCGGGCTTACAACAAGCAGGGCCTAGGCTCTTTTTGGTTTCTTTGATTATGGTTTAGTAGGTTTACCAATCCTTATCGTAGGCACTATATTCTATGCTACAATTGGTAAACGTTTCTTACCAGATGCTCCAAGTCATCAACCGGATGGTGCTTTTGAAGGTAATGAAGATTATAGCCATGTACCGTCTTGGAAAAATGGACTGCAGACTCGTATTGATTTTGACAGTTGGTGCTATGATTTTTGAAAAACAATTAGGTGTAAAACTCTATGTAGTGCCTGGGTAGGTGCTCTTGTATTAGTTGCTACTAATGTTATTAGTGAAAAGTGCAGCTGTTAGATCTATAGATATGAAAACAATCATGCTCTTCGCTGGCTCTATGGCCCTTGGGGACGCAATGGTTAAAACAGGTACTGGTTCTGTAATTGCAGATATTATCGTAAATAGCCTTGGAGCTAGTCCATCTCCAATTGTTGTTCTAGTAGTAATCTTTGTGCTTGGTGTGTTTCATGACAAACTTTCATGTCTAATACTGCTACCTGTGCATTATTGGTACCAATCGGTCTTAGCTTAGCATCTCAATTGGGATTTCGATCCAAAAGCGGTGCTTGCAGCTATCGTAATCGCTAGCTCCTTAGCATATGCTACTCCGATTGGTATGCCAGCAAATACTATGGTATATAATATAGCTGGTTATAGCTTCATGGATTATGTGAAAGCTGGCTTACCACTTATTGTTGTATCTAGTATAGTGGCACTTGTATTGTTGCCAATTTTATTCCCGTTCTAATAATAAATATAACTTTTATAGAAGAAGTCTTAATGCAAATTGTTTTAAGGCTTCTTTTTACTTTTAATGTATAAGACTATAACTTAATTACATATGTAAATAAAAATGATTATAGAAGAGCTTTATGATTTACATCAAAAACGTTAAATTTATATACTATAAGAGTATGACTACCATGAAAGGAAAGTTCTCATGGATTATAGTGTTGCTATTACACTGGGATTTCTTGTATTTGCAATCGTAATGTTTGCATTGGAGAAAATTCCATTGTCTATTACGGCTATGATTGTGGCCGTTGGATTACATCTTTCTGGTGTATTAACTGCAGCGGAAGCTTTTCAAAGGTTTCGTTGACTCTAATGTTATTTTGTTTATTGCTATGTTTATTATCGGCGCTGCTTTCTTTGAAACAGGTGTAGCTGTTGATGTTGGTAACGTTGTTAATAAATTTGCTAAAAATGAAACTATCCTTATTATTGCTATTATGATGCTTACAGGTATTATGTCCGGTTTCTTATCTAATACAGGTACTGCAGCGGTTATGATTCCTGTTGTTATTGGTATTTGTAAAAAGGGTGGTTTTAACCAAACTAAATTCTTAATGCCAATCGTATTTGCAGCTGCTATGGGGAAATATTTCTATGATTGGTTCTCCTGGTAATATGATTGCAAATTCTAATTTGCAAGAAGCCGGCCTTGGATCCTTTAGTTTCTTTGCTTATGGTGAAGTAGGTTTACCTATGCTTATCGTACGTACTTTATTCTATGCATTCATTGGTAAAAGATTCTTACCTGAGGTTCCAACACGTGAACCTGATCCAAACTATCAAAAAAATGCTGATTTTAGTCATGTTCCAGTTTGGAAAAATGGGTAGCTGGTTTGGTATTGGTGTTGACTATCGCTGCTATGATTTTTGAAAAACAAATTGGCGTATCCTTAGCGGTTAGTGCTTGGGTAGGTGCACTTGTTATTGTAGCGACAGGAGTTATTACCGAAAACGAAGCAGTTAAGTCTATCGATATGAAGACAATTCTACTATTTGTAGGTTCCTTAGCTCTTGGTACAGCAATGGTAAAATCTGGGGCAGGTGCATATATTGCAAATCTTATTGTTGATGCTTTGGGGGATACACCTAATCCATTGGCATTATTAGCGGTACTTTTCTTCCTATCTGTATTTATGACAAACTTTATGTCCAATACAGCAGATGTTGCATTGTTAGCTCCAATCGGATTGTCTCTAGCATCTCAATTAGGTTTTGATCCTAAAGCGATTCTTGTTGCAATCGTAATTTCTAGCTCTCTTGCGTATGGTACACCTATAGGGATGCCTGCAAATACTATGGTATATAATGTAGCTGGTTATAGTTTTAAGGACTATGTGAAAGCCGGCGTACCGTTGATTGTAGTATCTGCAATTGTATCTTTAGTATTGTTACCGATTTTGTTCCCGTTTAACCCATAATTATATAAAGGTTAGTCATACAAGGCTGTAACAGGATGTGGTTGTACCACATTCTAGTTGTAGTCCCTTTATAATATAAAAATACCAAGAAAATTAAGTTTGTAACATCCTAGGTTTTCTTGGTATGTTTTTAGACGCACCTAGAGTTGTTTTATTACAGCCCTTATTTCTATACTATTTGGAGAAAATATTTTGGTAATAAGTTAATATAATATAGAGATAGGCAAGAATTGATTAGACATATGGTCTACTTTCATATATAATAGATTATTGTAGTTGCACAAATATACACCTACAGTAGACAGTTAATATTAAATATTGAATATTAGAGAGTAAGGTTATAGTTGTTATATAGTTTATAGATGGCCTTAGTGCCGAGGAGGCTTTATGTTAAGCGATATTGAGATTGCCCAACAGAATAGAATGGAAAAGATTCAGGTTATTGCCAATAAATGTGGGTTAACACCTGATGACATTGAACAATATGGTCATTATAAAGCTAAAATTTCTTTTGATGCTATTCGTCGTTTAGAATCTAAACCAGATGGCAAATTGGTGCTAGTCACAGCGATTACGCCAACACCAGCAGGGGAAGGTAAGTCTACAACGAGCATTGGTCTCGTACAAGGCTTACAAAAAATCGGTAAAAATGCAATTGCTACATTACGTGAGCCATCCTTAGGACCTGTTTTTGGGATTAAAGGTGGTGCAGCAGGTGGCGGTTATGCTCAAGTTGTACCTATGGATGACATCAATCTTCATTTTACAGGTGATATGCATGCTATTACAGCGGCTAACAATTTATTATCCGCTATGATTGATAACCATATCCATCAAGGTAATGAATTGCAAATCGATTTGCGTCAACTATCTTGGACACGTGTTCTAGATATGAATGATCGTGCTCTTCGCAATGTGACAGTTGCACTTGGTGGCAAAGTATGTGGATTCCCTCGGGAAGATCATTTTATGATTACCGTTGCTTCTGAAATCATGGCTATTCTTTGCTTAGCTAAGGATTTAGAAGATTTGAAAGAACGGTTTGGTCGCATCGTTATCGGTTGTAACTTAGCAGGTGATCCTGTTTATGTTCATCAACTTGGTTGCCAAGGGGCAATGGCGCTTCTCATGAAAGATGCTATCAAGCCAAATCTCGTACAAACATTGGAACATACACCAGCTATTGTTCACGGTGGTCCCTTTGCAAATATCGCTCATGGTTGTAACTCCATTGTAGCCACAAAACTAGGACTTAAGCTTGGTGATATCGTAGTTACGGAAGCGGGCTTTGGCGCTGACTTGGGTGCTGAAAAGTTCCTTGATATTAAATGCCGATACGGCGATATTTTCCCTGATGCAATCGTTATCGTAGCTACATTACGAGCTCTTAAAATGCATGGTGGTGTACCAAAACAAGAGTTGAATACAGAAAATGTTGAAGCCGTAACTAAAGGTTTCAGCAACTTACAAAAAGCAATTGAAAACATGCGTTATTTCAATGTGCCTGTATTAGTGGCAATCAATAAATTTGCTAGCGATACAGATGCAGAAATTGCTGAGTTGACTCGCCTATGTGATGAGTTTGGCGTGCCTGTAGAGCTTAATGAATGTTGGGAAAAAGGGTGGCGAAGGCGGCACTGATATGGCAAAAAAAGTCGTAGAGTTACTTGAAGGTCCTAAGCCAACACCTAAATTCGTATATGATTTGGAAGATAGTTTAGAGGATAAAGTTAATAAAATCGTTAAAACTATTTATGGTGGCGATGGAGTTATCTTTACGGACAAAGCTAAAAAGCAAATTAAACAATTAGCAGATTGGGGACTGGATCGTTTGCCTGTATGTATGGCGAAAACGCAATATTCCTTATCTGATAATCCAGCATTATTAGGGGCTCCAACAGGATTCACTATTACTGTATCCGATATTCGTGTTGCCAATGGTGCAGGCTTTATCGTATGTCGTACAGGTGATGTAATGGTAATGCCTGGGCTTCCTAAACGTCCTGCTGCTCTTAATATGGATATCGAAGCAGATGGTACAATTAAAGGGTTATTCTAATAGAAATCGTTTACAGTAGGACTTTTCTTAACTGCATATTTATAGCGCCTACTCTAATTTGTTATATTTTTATTGCGTTTAATAGCTGTAGATTTTTATAGTAATTACAAAGCGATAACAAGGGATATCTTGTTATCGCTTTACATGAGGCCTGTTATGAAATTAGTAGAACAACGAGTAATAGATTTTGTGGCTGCTACTGCCTCTAAAGAGCCAACGCCAGGTGGTGGTGCTATTGCAGCATTGACTGCCGCAACGGAGCGGCTTTAGCAGAAATGGTAGCAAACCTTACATTTGGTAAAAAAGGTTATGAAGCGGTTCAGACCGAAATGGAGGAGCTTCAAGCTAAAGCAGAAGCGATTCGCGAGCGCATGCTCGAATTATCTCAAGCTGATGCAGATGTATTTAATATCTTTATGAACGCCTTAGGATTGCCAAAGAATACAGATGAAGAAAAGTCTGCGCGTACAGCTCGCTATTCAACAAGCATACAAAGATGCGGCTATGGTACCTTTTGAAATTGGAGAATTAGCGAATCAAATATTTGATTTAGCAGAATTAGCCTCTCGTAAGGGAATCAAAACCTTATTACAGATGGTATTATTGCTGCTATTAATGCACGTGCTGCGGTGAAATCGGCTTTTTGAATGTGCGTATTAATTTATCTGGTATTAAAGATGAAAGTTTTGTAGTAGAACTAACATCTAAGATGTATGCCATTGAAAAAGATCTTGATGTTAAAGAGTCGTCTATCATAGGGTTATATGAATAATAGAGATTATAATATAAATCGAATAATATAACCGAGCAAACTATAAAAAGTTCGGGAAATAATATAAAGAGAGCCTATTAATACATATAAAATAATAGACTCTCTTTTTCTATTGTTAAAATCGAACGATAGTGTAAAAATAAACGGGTGATATTTCGAGATTTTATGTAGGAGACATTATGACAGATCAGAAAACCAAATGAAATACAGTCGATAGTATGTTGCCCATACCACAGCTCTTTTGCCTTTGGTTTACAGCATGTACTTGCTATGTATGCTGGAGCTGTTGCGGTACCGATTATGGTGGCACAGGCGATGAATTTACCGGTGGAGGACTTGATTCGACTTATTACAGCAGACTTGTTTACCTGCGGCATTGCGACCTTAATTCAAACATTAGGCTTCGGTAATATAGGGTGGGCGTATCCCTATGATCCAAGGTGTTACCTTTGCATCTGTCGGACCTATGACTATGATTGGGGCACAGCATGGTATGACTGCCATTTACGGTGCCATTATTGTAGCAGGTCTATTTACTTTTTATAGTAGCTCCATTCTTTAGCCGTCTAATTCGACTGTTCCCACCGGTTGTAACGGGAACAATAATTACTCTTATTGGGATTAATTTGATGCCAGTTGCCATTAATTGGATGGGGGGCGGTGTAGGAAATCCAGAATTTGGAAGTTATACGAACATAGGACTTGGATTTCTTACGTTCTTAATTGTTGTCTTTGTATACAAGTTTGCTAAAGGTTTCTTAAGTAATCTTTCTGTATTAATAGGTTTGATCGCAGGCACAGCAATTGCCTTTGCAATGGGCGTTGCTAATTTTGATGAAGTTGGTCGATCTCAATGGGTTGCTTTCATTGAACCATTCTATTTTTGGTTTGCCAACCTTTGACTGGGCTTCTGTACTATCTATGATTATCGTCATGCTCGTTGTCATGGTAGAGACTACAGGTGATAGTATTGCTATTGGTGAAATTGTGGATAAGCCAATAGGGTCGAAAAGAATTGGCTTCTGTTATTCGTGCCGATGGTATTTCTACTTTAATAGGGGAATTTTTAATAGTTTCCCATATACAGCCTTTGCTCAAAACGTAGGACTTATTGCGGTTACAGGTGTTAAAAGTCGCTTTGTAGTAGCTGCATCTGGAGTAATCTTAATTTTGTTAGGATTATTCCCTAAATTAGCCGCTATTGTTGCTAGCATTCCAAATGCAGTACTCGGTGGTGCTGGCATTGCTATGTTTGGAATGATTGTTGCCAGTGGTATTCGCTCTCTGGTAAGGTTAGCTTTTGATGGTAATCATAACTTGATGCTTGTTGCGATTAGTATTGGAGTGGCTATGATTCCTATTACGGCACCCGAACTTTTATGCTAATTTCCTGATTGGGCACAAATTATTTTAAAATCTGGTATTACCTTTGGTAGTATTACGGCAATCTTGCTTAACTTATTACTCAATGGTGTTAACCATGGCGATGAAATTCAAGAAATGGGGCGTCGCTAAATAATACATACGAGAACTCTATTCTATAGAATAGAGTTCTTTTTAGTGATTAAATTCACAGGAAAATGTATGAATACTATGCTATAATATATAGATAATTGTAGAACTATTTTTGTGATACTTTCATAAAATAGGAATACAGTCTGGATTTATAATTAAGTGTTTATAAAAATTATGTATATGGAATGTTCCCATAAGAAGGGAAGGGGCACGTGGCAGACGGAAAGATTGTGCTATCTCCATTAGTGAGAAAAAAGGGCAAAAACATAATATTGAATCCGCCAATCTCATTGTAGATCATGGGATGGAGGAGATGCTCATGCAGGAAATTGGCATCGTCAAATCAGCTTACTTGGTATCGCTAGTATTGAACATATGCAGGGCGCAAGGTGCAGATGTTAAACCTGGTGATTTTCGCTGAAAACATTACAGTAGAAGGTATGGTTCTTTATGAATTAGCTGTAGGGACTCACTTACAAGTAGGTGATGATGTGATTCTTGAAATTACTCAAATTGGCAAGGAATGCCATCATGGTTGTGAAATCATGAAACAAGTTGGTTCTTGCATTATGCCTACACAAGGTATCTTTGGTAAGGTTCTTAAAAACTGGTACGATTCACGTAGGTGATGAAGTATCTATTATTAAATAATTTTCGTATTAGTAAATGAGGGTGTGTTATGAAAGACGCATGGGGTCGTACAATTGAATATGTACGTCTGTCGTTGACAGATGCGTGTAATTTTTGTTGTCCCTACTGCCGACCTGCAGAAATTACTCCTCAAAGTCAAACACAACTATTATCTGTTGATGAATGGATGAATATTTAGGAGCTTTCCATCATATTGGTGTGAAGGCAGTACGCCCTCACAGGCAGTGAGCCCTTTGCTCTATCCACATATCGAAGAGTTACTAGGTCGCATTAAAGAAACAGGTTGGTTTGAAGATATTTCTATGACTACCAATGGTAGTTTATTAGCCTCACGAGCGCAACGGTTAAAAACTTTGGCTTGAATCGTGTGAATATTAGTTTGGACTCTCTTGAAACTGAAGCTTTTGCCACCTGTGTTGGTAAAGAGGGGCAGTTGGAGTCTGTTCTCGACGGTATACGTAGCGCTATTAATGCTAACTTTAAATCCGTTAAGATTAATACGGTTTTATCTCGTTATTGGTCCGATGATGAAGTTAAATCTTTATTACAATATGTTGAAAAATGGCCTGTTGTTTGGCGGTTTTATTGAATATATGCCGTTCCAAGGTGATGCCTTTCATGGGCCTACCTTTGATGAATGGAAGGAACAATTAGAACGCGTTAGTGGCGGATCTCTCACAGAGGTTCATTCTGTTTATGGCTTTGGTCCAGCTACATATTTGGCATTACCTAGTGGTAAGGCTGTAGGCTTTATTTTTTCTATGTCTCATAGTTATTGTGATACATGCAATCGTGTGCGCCTTACATCTGATGGTCAAATGCGATTGTGCTTGTTGCGAGATGATGAGGCTGACCTTGTATCGCTCGTGCGCAATGGTGCCTCAGAAGAGGCTTTAGCCACGCATATCGAACGTGCTTTGCAACGAAAACAAGAACGACATGATGGTATAGGCATGGAGCAACCAGAACGACCAATGTGGCGAATCGGAGGGTAGTATGGGATTTCTTGATTTTTTAAAGCCTAGATCAAAGGAGAAATGTTGAATCATGCTGGCCTGGAGGCAAGATGCTTCAAGTCCATATAGAATACGATACACAAGAGTCTGTTTTTACCTATTTTGGTCGTTATGGGTTACAGTTTAGCGTTCCTAAGTCTAATTTAACGAATATTATTGTTAAAGAAGTAGTCGCACTCATAGTGTGCTTCAACTATATAGTAGTGAAAACTGCGTAGGGACTAGTGATTTACTCCCTACTGAGGCCTGTAATATTATGAAGGATTGGGTATTACAATATTAATAATATGAATGTTGATATTTTATAGGAGTGTAATAAATTTTCTTTACATTCCTATAAAATAAGCATATAATTATTCATGTCATGGACCACTAGCTCAGCTGGCAGAGCACCTGACTCTTAATCAGGGTGTCCAGGGTTCGAACCCTGGTGGTCCACCAGAGTAAAGAACTCACATTTTGTGTGAGTTCTTTTTGTGTAAATATTTTTTTCTTTTTAGCTTTTTGCATATCTTTTTAGCCTTTATATAGTTATTTACATGGTTAAAATACGTTGTGGTTTAATCCTATTTTTTTCTCAAACGAGTAGTCATTGATTCAATTAAGTTTATAAACTTTAACATTAATGGAATATAGTATTGATACAATATAATATATTTTATAGACAGTAAAATTATAATAGCTTATGATGGTTGTATAATAGTTTTTCTCATTAGGAGGTACCAAATGGCAGTAGATGTTTCTAGAACACAAGATGTGTATAAAGATGCTGGCCAAAGTGTCAACTTCACTACTTTGTTATTAAATCGTAAAGATCATGAGGCAGAACTTGAAGTGATTCAAGATATGGCAGATCGTATTCAAGCCATTAAACGTTCTGTTAGTATTCGTGCTAATGGTGAAGGATTGGGCATTGCTTTTGGTTTTAGCCGTAAAGCCTGGGGTTATTTGTTCCCTAATGCACCGGTACCAAAAGAGTTAGAAGATTTTCAAGGCATAAAAGGTGATAAACAAGACGTACCAGCTGTTGCAGCTGATTTATTCTTGCATGTTCGCTCCAATGATGAATCTGTTACTTATACTGTAGTGGATCAAATTATGGGAGTTCTTACGTCCCTATTACATCTGTGGTAGATGAAACTCATGGCTTCCACTACGAACAGGGTCGTGCGATTATTGATTTTGTTGATGGTACGGAAAACCCTGTTGGGCAAGAGGCTGTAGAGTGGGGCGTTATTGGTGATGAAGATCCTGAATTCACTAATGGCTCTTATGCATTTGCACAAAAATATGAACATGATCTTGATGCATGGCGTGCACTTCCCACAGAAATGCAAGAAAAATTCATTGGTCGCCGTAAATTTAGCGATATTGAATTAGAGGATGATGAAAAAGATCCGGCAGCTCACAATGTAGTGGCTCAAGATAATCGTGATGACGAAGAACACAAAATCGTTCGTATGAATGTTCCATTTGCACAACCAGGCCAAGGTGTACGTGGTACATATTTCATCGGTTATGCTCGTTACTGGGATGTAACTAAAACAATGCTTACCAATATGTTTACGCAAAACGATAAATTGCTTGATTACTCCAAACCTATTACTGGCATGTTATTCTTCATTCCATCTCTTGATACATTGGATGCTATTGCGGAAGGTGAACTATAATCGATTTGAACTTATAGGTATCGCCAACTTCAATATTCCTAAAATAGGTCAAATAACAGGCTAATTACTATTCGATTAAAAATCTTAATAATATATTATTCTATAGAAGCGCCCCTTAGTAGGGCGCTTTTATGCTATAATAAATCTATTAAACTCGTAAAAATCCATTGTAGTTATGAATGAGGGTATTCCATGAATTATACTAGCATCCCGCGGTACCGTTGCGGTAAATGAAACATATGCATTGTTGCACGGCTTAGCAGAGGATGGTGGTCTATATGTACCATCTTTATTTCCTACGAACTGCTTGACTTACAATGATGTGAAAAGATAAAAACTACCAAGAGGTAGCAGCCGTTGTTTTTTAACGAAGTTGTTTCCATGCTTTTCAGAAGCTCATTTAAATGAAATGATCAATTCTGCTTACTGCGATGCTAATTTCAGCACCCGCGATATTGCACCATTACACTCTTTATTAGAAAAGGTTTCCGTATTGGAATTATTCCATGGCCTCACACAAGCTTTCAAAGATATGGCCTTGTCCTTATTCCCATATTTGTTAGTGGCAGCTAAAGAGGCGGAAGGTGAGAAAAAGAGGTTCTTATCTTAACGGCTACTTCTGGTGATACTGGTAAAGCAGCACTTGAAGGGCTTTAAAGATGTACCTGGTACTCATATTCAGGTATTCTACCCAACTGATGGCGTTAGTCCCTATGCAAGCGGAACAAATGCAAAAACAAGAAGGGGCGAATGTCAATGTCACAGCTATTCATGGCAACTTTTGACGATGCTCAACAATTCTTGAAACGCCTCTTTGTTGATAAAGCGACTGCAGAAGAGTCGCTGAAAAAGGAGTTATGTTCTCCAGTGCGAACTCTATCAATATTGGGCGATTAGCTCCACAAGTGGTTTACTATGTAAATGCCTATGCTGAACTGGTTGCACAAGGTGCAATCCACGAAGACGAAGCTTTCAACGTTGTTGTTCCAACAGGTAACTTCGGTAATATCTTGGCTGCTTACTATGCTAAAAATGGGAGTTCCTATCGGCAAATTGATTTGTGCATCTAACCAAAACAACGTACTTACTGATTTCTTTTGAAAAATGGTACCTACGATATGAACCGCCCATTCTATACGACAATTTCTCCATCTATGGATATTCTTGAGTCCTCCAATTTTGAACGATTCTTATACTATATCTCTGGTGAAGACAGTGAACGTACAGCTAGTTGGATGAAAGATCTTAAAGCCACAGGTAAATTAACTGTTAACGAAGAAGAACTCAAACGCGTTAAGGGCTAATTTTCGCTGGTGCCTACGTAGATGATGAAGAAACAAAAGCAATCATTCAGCAAGTATATAATTCTTATGGTTATGTAATGGATCCTCATACGGCAGTTGCTATGGGGGCGTATATGAAGGAGTTGGAGAAGCATCCTGAAGATGGCGCTCGTCATACAGTGATTGCATCTACAGCACATCCGTTTAAATTTCCCTACACCAATCTGTGAGGCATTGGATATCAAAGGTGGGCGAGACTCCTTATGAAAGCTTAGATAATATTTCTGCTGTAACGGGTGTTGCCTTCCCTAAACAATTGGAAAGCCTTTGCAATCTAAACCATTGCGCTTTACAAAAGCAATCGACAAAGAGAATATGAAACAAGAAATCTTAGCCTTTTGTAGATACATTCTCTAAATAATCAATGCGCCTTTCATTAGAAAGGCGGCATATCTATATGTTTTTATTGAGTAATCATTTTTTTATTGATTAACCAATTAAATTCATTTTCTCATTAAATTAACATTCATCATATGATATGGAATTTTGTTAGTATGTATTGATGTATTCATTATTTATAGAAATATGGGTTTATAATTATATAGAGAAATATAATTATAGGAGGGCTATAGCTAAAAGGGCCTTATATATGCATTGTTATCCGCACTTTTATTTAGTACGATGAATGTATTTGTAAAACTGTTAGGGACAAATATTCCACCTGGGGAGATCGCTTTTGCCCGTGGGTTCTTTGGGACTGTTGCGGTGCTCATTATTATGTATGTGAAGGGCATCCGTTTTTCAAAAAGAGGATAGAGGGCTCCTCGTCATGCGTGGCTTATACGGCGGTTTTGGTATGGTATGTAATTTCATAGCATTGGTACACATAAAATTATCTGATGCAACAATTCTATTTCAGACGACAGGAATATTTGTTTTTATCTTTAGTGCTCTGTTTCTGAAGGAATCGATACCTAAAGGGGCTGGCAAATGGCTTGGAGTCATTTTGATTGCTGTCTTAGTAATGGTAAATCCTTTTAGTTATGAATCATTTTCTTGGTATGCATTGGTAGCAATTTTAGGTGCTGCTTTAGCTGCGGCGGCCTATACGACGATACGAACTATTAGTAAAACGCGGAAAACATAGTAATTTTGAAATCATGGCCTATTTCATGATTACTGGCATGATTGCGGGCCTCGTCACTACTGATAAGCTCGTTATGCCTCAAGGTACAGATTGGCTCATTATCTTCGCTATCGGTGGTATTAGTGTAGTGGCTCAGTTTTTTTCTTGACTGGCGCCTTTGTTACGACCAATGCTGTAGTGAGCTCAATTCTTGCAATACGTTGGCGTATTTGATTAGTTCCTTCTATGGGTTCTTGATCTTTGGTGAAAGCTTATCCATAGCAACAGTAGGGGCTGGTATTGCTATGTTTATATCCTCTGTCATGTTGGCGCGTCTTAAAGAACAGAGTGGTCCATTAAGAGAGGGCAAGGTTATAGAGGATAAAATTAAATAAATGTCGAATATATACAGTATCAGACTGTATATGACAGTGAAAGTGCTGATTACATTCGTGATTGGCACCTTTTTTATAAAAAGATAAAATACAGGGGTATTAGTTAGTGATTTATTGTAATGAAATATACTAGAGCTTTTTCATTTTGAAAGTAGCTACAGACGGAGGAGCTATGTATATAAAATGGATGCATATTGAAAACTATAGGAACTTAGCCGATGTAACGCTAAGCTTTCACAATGATATTAATTACTTTGTCGGTGAAAATGCGGTAGGTAAGTCTAATTTTTTAGATCTCTTAGAAATTATCATGGAGTGCCATGGTTTTATTGAAAGTGATTTTACGGATGTAAATAAGCCTATTCGCATTGATTTTGAAATATCTCTAGGTGAGTTAAATTATAAAAGCATGTATACTGCTGATGAGGGACCTACCTACCGTTTACGACTTGAACAAGTTGTACAAGAGGTATATCCACGATTATACAGAGTCACTGATGCAGGGATTGAGCCTATGCCGTTGTCTATGATTCGTCATGCCTTATATGTGTGTCATCGCGATACCTCAGAGCAGGAACTGTTTTCTATACCGTCCTCTATATATGTAGAATTAGGACAGCTATTACAAGCTTATGTGTCTCGATTAGAAATGCCTACTGATGATTTTCAGCGTGAAATTGTTAGTTTACGTAAGGATTTAGATCCTTACTGTATGCTCAATATTCAACATCTTGTAGAGGTATTGTCTACATCCTCCGCTATGGAACGTAAGTATTCTGCTGATAATGTACGATTGATTATGGCTGTGGCTCTCAAGATTTTGGCTCAAATTTATATGAAAGTGAGTAGTGCAACTACAAATTTAGAATCTTTACTTGTATATGATGCAAAGGGATACAAGTTTTTACCAATCTTTATAAGTGTGGATGAGCCTGAGCTACATTTAAGTCCGTATTTGCAACGGGCTGTGCTCAATTATTACCGTCAAATTGCAACTAATGAAAATGAAGAGTTTTTAGCATTGCTGCGAGATATTTTTAAAATAGATGGATTGTTAGGACAGCTCTTTGTGGTTACTCACAGTACGGATGCGCTAGTTGACGATTATCGTCATATTATTCGGCTTTATCGGGATGAAAATAATATGGTCTGTGCAGCGTGTGGAGTTACTTTCAATTTTCCTAAAGAGGTAGAGAAACACTTGATTATGCATTTTCCTGAGGCAAAAGAGGCTCTATACGCTCGGTGTATTATCATCGTAGAAGGGGAGACTGAGTACGGTAGCTTTACAGGCTTTGGTAAAAAATTAGGCGTGGACTTTGACTATTTTGGAATCTGTCTTATCAACGCTCGGGGCGAGTCCTCTATCAGTAAATTGCAAAAATTGTTTAATAGATTCTCTATTCCTACAGTAGCTCTCTATGATCGCGATGTAGAGGGAAAATATGCAAAAGCACATAGCAATATATTCTATACGGAGGAAATTTGTTTTGAAATGGATTTTGTATCGTATCTACTTGCGATGCACAAGCGTTCCATAATGGATGCCATCATCAAGGACATTATTGATGACGCTCGTCCAATGGTAACAAAGGATATGGCGCGGCGTGGTTATGCTAAATTAGGTATTACTAAAAGCCAAATTGTACAACGATGTTTACCAAATATTTCGGATCGTAAGTTGGATGATTTACATATCTATTACTTCTCTTGGTTTTATGCTAATAAAGGAGTAATTGTAGGGCGACGTATTAGTCAATTTTTAGATGCTTCCATGATACCACCTGCATTTATTGCAGTAATAGAGCGTGCTAAACTTCTTTCGCTAGGCTTAGGTTAATGGAGTAATACATTACTACTTCTAATTAATAGAGTCTGACCAAAGTTTTGTTAGACTCTATTTTTCGAAGGTAACATAGCGTTTTTTAGAGTGTAGGCATAGGAAATATGGTGTAAAAATACGCATAATAAGCGATTTATTACTATAATAGATAGAATTATAAAAACTATATTAACTAAATTTTTAAAAACTACATCGAAATTTCTTGACATCTTTTTATCTTTATTTTTATGATTAGTACTGTTATTAATGCATTCTCAATTAAAACGTATCTAGGAGTATGAAAAATGAAAGACTTTCTAAATGACTTTAAAGCATTTGCTTTCAAAGGCAATATGATGGACCTAGCTATTGGTATGATTATTGGTGCTGCTTTCACAGCATTGGTTAATTCTGTTGTAAACAACCTATTCATGCCTGTTCTCAGTGTATTCACAGGTGGTATTGATTTTAGTAATTTGTACTTGCCATTGAGCACAGGTTCTAAAGATGCATTCATGTCTGGTGCTGATATTGCTACAGCTCGTGCAGCTGGATCTGTATTGCCATATGGTACATTTATTACTGATTTGATTCAATTCTTGATTTTGGCATTTGTTGTATTCTTGATGGTTCGTGGTTTGGCTAAAAATGATGAAATCTGCGAAAAGAAGAGGAAGTTGCAGAAGCACCTGCAACGAAAGAATGTCAATTCTGTAAATCTGAAATCAATATCAATGCAGTTAAATGCCCTAACTGTACTGCAGATTTGAACTAGTTCAAATTTAAATTATACATAAAAGGGTGAGGTTTTGACCTCACTCTTTTTGTTATATACGATTAGCTTTCTAGTATAAAATATAATTATAATATATAGAATTTTTTAGGGAGGGATATACATGGAAAAGAAACCTCTAGTAGTAGTAAATGGACTGGTTCGCAAAGATGCGATTGCATATTTAAAAGAGCATGTAGATGTGCGCCAATGGACTGAAAAAACAGTGATGCCTCGTGAGATACTGAAGGAATGGCTCATTGATGCGGATGGTTTGTGGTGTGTACGACCTTTAGATGTAGATGGTGATCTTGTAAAGAATGCGCCAAATTTAAAGGTTATAGCACAAGCGGCCGTAGGTTATGATAATGTAAATATTGATGAACTAACAGTGGCAGGTATTCCTTATGGCAATACGCCAGGTGTTCTCAATGAAACGGTAGCAGAACTTGCATTTACGTTGATTGCCACGGCTAGTCGTCGTATTATAGAAAATGCTAACTTTGTAAAAGACGGTCGTTGGGCTCAAAGACCTTCTAACATTAAAGGTTTTGATTTAAGTCGTCGCACTCTTGGTATCATTGGCATGGGAGGGCTATCGGCGTATCCATTTCTCGACGTGCCCGTGCGTTTGGTATGACTGTTGTGTATCATAATCGTAATCAACGTTTGGATGATAAGATTCATAAGACTACTTATATGGAGTTAGATGATTTATTAGCCACTAGTGACGTAGTATGCGTTATGGCTCCGTTGACAGATGAAACATATCATATGTGTGACGAGGCATTCTTCAAGAAGATGAAGAATACAGCTTTATTTGTTAATGTTGGTCGTGGACCTATCGTAGATACTGATGCACTTATCAATGCTCTTAAAACGGGTGAAATCGATTATGCTGGCCCTCGATGTAACGGATCCAGAACCATTACCAGCGGATCATCCATTGTTAGATGTAGAAAACTGCCTTATTGTACCGCATATTGGCTCTTACACAGATAGAACTCGTTATGACATGTCTATTTTGACAGCGGATAATATTATTGCCGGCGTTCATAAGAAACCTTTAAAAACATGTGTAAATGAAGAAGTAAATTATAAGAAACCTCAAATGGATGTAGAGTCTGCGCTAGAAGAGCTTAAAAAGGCTGGCGTTGATTTAACTGATTTCGACTAAAAGTGGAAGACATTAAAAGATATGCGGTTTTATACAAAAATATGGTAAAATAAAGAATATTTTTTTCCTATGGAGGTAAGAACGTTGGAACATAAAGACATTGAAAAAAAGATGTAGCTCCTGAAGAAGTTGTATCTGTTAACTTTATTGAAGCTATTATCAACAAAGATAACGAAACTGGCAAATACGGTGGCCGTGTATTGACTCGCTTTCCACCAGAACCAAATGGTTACTTGCATATTGGACATGCTAAATCTATTTGCCTCAACTTTGGTATTGGTAAACAATACAATGGCTTAACAAATCTTCGCTTTGATGATACAAATCCTGTAAAAGAAGATGTCGAATATGTAAACTCCATCATGGAAGACGTTAAATGGCTTGGATTTGATTGGAATGAACAACCACGCTATGCATCTGATTATTTTGACCAAATGTATGAGTATGCTAAGAAATTAATCACCCTTGGCAAGGCTTATGTAGATGATCAAACTGCAGATGAAATTAAACAAAATCGTGGCGATTTCTCTACTCCTGGTGTCAATAGTCCATACCGTGAGCGTAGTGTAGAAGAAAACTTGGCACTCTTCGAAGAAATGAAGGCTGGCAAGTATAAAGATGGGGAAAAGGTATTGCGTGCAAAAATCGATATGGCGCATCCTAATATCGTAATGCGTGATCCTGTTATTTATCGTATTGTAAATACAGAGCATCATAATACGGGTAATGAGTGGAAAATTTACCCTATGTATGATTTTGCCCATCCTATTGAAGATGCTATTGAACGCATTACGCATTCTATTTGTACATTGGAATTTGAAGTTCACCGGCCATTATATGATTGGGTGTTAGAGGAATGGGATGATACTGAAATTCCTCAACAAATTGAGTTTGCTCGCTTGAATGTAACTAAAATGGTTATGTCCAAACGTAAATTGCGTGCTCTTGTTGAGGCAGGCCTTGTAGCTGGTTGGGATGATCCTCGTATGCCGACAATTTCAGGTTTGCGCCGTCGTGGTTATACACCGGAATCTATTCGTGATTTCTGTGATCGCATTGGTGTAGCGAAGGCGGATAGCGTTGTTGATATTGCTTTGCTTGAGTTCTGTATCCGTGAAGATTTGAAACTCAAAGCTTCACGCCCTATGGTAGTTATTGATCCTGTGAAAAGTTGTTATTACGAACTATCCAGAAGGTCAAACTGAACTTTGCACAGTTGAAAAACAATCCAGAAAATGAAGAGTTGGGTAACCGTGAAGTTGTATTTCGGTCGTGAAATCTACATTGAACGCAATGACTTTATGGAAGAACCAGTTAAGAAATTTCTTTCCGCTTTAGCACCAGGTAAAGTACGCTTAAAGGTGCATACTTCATTACATGTACTGATGTTATTAAAGATGAAAATGGCAATATTACGAAATACACTGTACATATGATCCAGAAACTAAGAGTGGTAGCAGTTGTACTCGTAAGGTAAAAGGGACATTGCACTGGGTTGAAGCATCTACTGCAGTAGATATTGAATCTCGCTTATATGATTATTTGCTTAAAGAAGATTCGGATGGTAAAGACTTCTTGGGCGATTTTCAACCATGACTCCTTACAAGTATTCCATAGTAAAGGGGAAGCATGTCTTGCTAATACTGTACCAGGTGATCATTTCCAATTCTTGCGTCAAGGTTACTTTGTAACTGATAAAGACAGTACTTCAGACCATATTGTGATGAACCGTATTGTTGGTTTACGCGATAGTTGGGCTAAGGCACAAAAAGAAATAATATAACGCTTATTTTTATATTACTATAATGTTAAAGAACCGCTCCTTGGTGGGCGGTTCTTTAACACTGAGTTAATACTATAAATACTTTAATGACAATAGATATTTAGAATAGCCTAAGCCATTGTTTGGCTTTCAATCTCTAGATGTTGTATTGCTAGCTTATTATATTAAAAGCTTTGATGAGGAAAAATATGAAGAAATTAGTATTACTTGCTACGGCGGCGGCTGTGTTGGCATCTGTGCCAGCTACTGGTTCTGCAGCAAATATCAAGTCCATTTTAAATAGAAGTCAAACTGTAACATATCAAGGTGTTAAATTGCCTGAAGGTGTTACTATGTATCAAAAACAATCCTAAAAGCATTATTTGCGGGGGAGGGGAAAAAGACGTTAAATCTGTACTTCTTGAAGCAGGTGTATCTTCTGCAGATGTATATACATTAAATATTAAAACAGAAAACGAAATGCGATATGCTGTTTATGCTAATGTTGTATTAGGTAAACAATTATCTGGTCGTATGAGTGAAGCAAAACATATGAATACAGATTCTTCCTCAATTGGTGCATTAGTGCTGCTATTAACAAGGGTGAGAGCCCTGCGCTTGGCACTTTTACGGTAATAAATCCATTAGTAAAAACAAGGCAATGCCTATGAAAGGTACATTGAAATATAAAAAGTGTAGCTAATAATAATTCTTATAATGAGATATTACATATTAGTATTTCTGAAGATAAATATACAGGACCAAATGCTCATTTAATCGCTGTTGATGAAGCTAATGATAGTGTTGTATTCCCTAAAGTTAAAGGTTTATTACATACCAAATAATAAATAATTATTGAAAATATATATCAATTATTCTTGACAATTTTTTTCTCATCAAAGAGTACTATGAGCCTATAGGAATTATTCTCATTAGAGGTAATTCTAACGATGTGCAACAGGCAGGTACTATTATGATGAATTCAATTGACCATATCATTGGATATCATTGTGCACCGGCAATTCGAGGTATTAAGCTATCGAACTTGGTTTCTATTCCACAGGGACATGAATGAACAAATCCAATTTGTATTGATAGAGTATAATAAAGCGTTCAATGAAAAAGGATTGTTCTTCTTTGAATTATGTCGTTGTAAAGCGCGAAGACTATTATTGGTATTCCGTGAGAAGCAATTAAGAGACTATGTACGCCAACCTGCGGTGATGTTATTTTTGAAAGCCTACGGTTATCATGATCGAATGAGCATTATGGAGATGCTCGAACATCTTAGATATCGTATGGAAGTAAGCATTGAGTTTCCACATGAAATCGGCATTTTTCTAGGTTACCCATTAAAGGATGTGAAATGTTTTATTTCTTATCGTGGTGGAGGATACCGAATGTGCGGAGAGTGGAAGGTTTACCATGATGTGGTAAATGCGCAACGCTCTTTCTTGTGTTACAAAGCATGTCGTGAATTTTGTCAAACTCAATTGATGTTGGGAAAAACATTTAGTTCATTGGTCGCAAGAACGGCCTAGGAGGTACAAGATGATTGGTGTAATTTTTTGGTCCGGTACAGGCAATACAGAACGCATGGCTTATGAAGTAGCTGAAGGTATTAAAGCTGCAGGTCAAGAAGTTGAAGTAAAATCCGTTTCTGAAGTATCTGTTGATGAAGCAGCAGCTTATGAAAAATTAGCTCTTGGCTGTGCTGATATGGGTGCAGAACAATTAGAAGAAGGCGAATTTGAACCATTCTACACTGAACTAGAAGGCAAGTTGAGTGGTAAAAAAATAGCGATCTTTGGCTCCTATGGTTGGGGTGGCACTTGGTTGGAAGACTGGGGCACTCGAATTAAAGATGCTGGTGGCGAATTAGTGGCTGATGGCGTAGCAATCTTGGGCGAACCTGATGATGATGGTAATGCACAATGCCAAGAATTAGGTAAAACATTAGCAAATGCTTAATTTGATTTCAACTACTAAATAAATACTAATAGTTAATAATAAAAAGGCTGTAATGACGATAATTCGTTATTACAGCCTTTTTCATGTACTTATGATTGATATGATAAAGCAAAGGTCATTAAAAATTTTAATATCGTTAAGTAAATGTGATGAAAATCATAATATTTATTTATCTTTATCTCTATTTGTGTATATAAGCGTATAATTATAAATAACTTTAATGCATAATTATATTGCATTTTGTACACATAGTCCCTATAATTTAGTTAAAGAACCTAACAAAAATTTAGGTTGATACAAAAAAATAGTTAGGGTTAATTTTTATATTAGCTATTAACCGGGCTAGCGTTATTTAAACTGGAAAAGGTTAATCAATGACATTGGAAAGAGGGGTTATTTCAATGAGTACATTAGAGCGAATAAAAGTCATAGCCCATGGATTAGCGGTACAATTTGGACCATCCTGTGAAGTATTGATTCATGATTTACAAGGGGATATCAATTCGTCTCTTGTATATATTGAGAATGGAACTATAACTAATCGACATGTTGGTGATGGTCCATCGCATGTGGTTTTAGATGTGCTGAGTCATGACGATGGTAGCGAGGGTAGATTTGGTTATCTCACAAAAACTAAAGATGGTCGAATATTAAAATCTTCTACCATGTATATTCGTGATGATACAGGTCGTATAGCATACTTGTTGGGGATTAACCAAGATATAACAGAGTTTGTTTATGATGCATCGGCTTTTGGATAGTCTGGTCAATACAGGTCAGGAAGATACAGGATCTGTTGAAAAAATTACGACGAGTGTATCGGAACTATTAGATGATTTATTACTAGACGTAGAACGTTTAGTTGGTAAACCAGGACCATTGATGAATAAGGTGGAACGCTTAAAAGCTATTACCTATTTAAACGAAAAAGGGGCTTTTCTTATCTCGAAGTCTTCTGAGAAGATAGCAGAGTATTTTAATATTTCTAAGTTTACTCTTTATAGTGATTTAAATACTGTAAAGGAAGAATCCTAGGAGGCAAATATGGAACGAATTCAGTGGAAACGTAATACGATGGCACCATCAAGTGACAAGTTTTTGTCCGTTATGGATGTTAGAGAGGTTAAGAAAGCTAAAGCGTTTCATGAAAGTTTTCCACAATATAGCATTACTCCACTTGTATCGCTTAAGAATTTAGCATCTCATATCGGTGTTGATGCACTCTTTGTAAAAGATGAATCTTACCGATTTGGCCTTAATGCATTTAAGGTATTAGGCGGTTCCTATGCGATGGCAAAATATGTGGCGCAACAAACTGGTAAAGCTGTTGAGGATGTACCATATGATGTATTAACATCTGCAAAATTAAAAGAAGAGTTTGGTCAAGCTACATTCTTTACTGCAACTGATGGTAACCACGGTCGTGGTGTAGCATGGGCAGCCAATAAATTAGGTCAAAAATCTGTAGTATTTATGCCAAAGGGCTCTACAGAATATCGTAGAAAACAAATCGAAAACGAAGGCGCTACCGTAACAATCGAAGACTTCAACTACGATGAGTGTGTACGCTTAGCAACTAAAAAGTCTAAAGAAGTTCCTAACGGTGTTGTAGTTCAAGATACTGCATGGGAAGGTTATGAAGAAATTCCAAACTGGATTATGCAAGGCTATGGCACAATGGCTATGGAAACAGCAAATCAATTAGAAGCTGATAATTGTAAAGTTCCTACACATGTATTTGTACAAGCTGGTGTAGGTTCCCTTGCCGGTTCTGTAGTGGGTTACTTCACTAATCTATACCGCAATGTGGCTAAAAAACCTAAATTAGTTGTTGTAGAAGCGGCAGCAGCAGCTTGTTTATACAAAGGCGCTGTAGCTGATGATGGTAAACCTCGTATCGTAGAAGGTGATTTAGAAACAATCATGGCAGGTTTAGCTTGTGGTGAACCGAACACAGTTTCTTGGGATATTTTGAGAAATCATGCAGATGTATTCGTTTCTGCGCCTGACTGGGTGGCACGTTTAGGCATGCGCGTTGGTGGTGCACCAATTAAAGGCGATACTCCAATTACTACTGGTGAGTCTGGTGCAGTTCCATTAGGTCTTGTAATGGCAATTATGACGATGCCGGAATATGAAGACTTTACGGAAAGAGTTAGAACTAGATGCGTCTTCAAAGGTACTCTGTTTCTCCACTGAAGGTGATACGGATCCTGAAAGATATAAAAATATTATGTGGTATGGTGAAGATCGTTAGGAGGCATTAATTATGGATTTACAAGCAATTAAACAAGCAGCGGCAACTTATGGCCCAGCGATGACAAAATTTTTACGTGAGATCGTAGCATTCCCAGGTGAAAGTGCTGAAGAAAAAGATCATGTAAAACGTATAGAACAAGAGATGAAAGACCTAGGATTTGATGAAGTTGAAGTAGATCCTATGGGGAATATTCTCGGATATATGGGTACAGGGAAAACTCTCATTGCCTTTGATGGACATATTGATACAGTTGGTATTGGCAATCGTGACAATTGGGATTTTGATCCATATGATGGTTTCGAAGATGAAACTAAAATTGGTGGCCGTGGCGTATCTGACCAATTGGGTGGTATTGTATCCGCTGTATACGGCGCTAAAATTATGAAAGACTTAGGACTTCTAAGTGATAAATATCGTGTACTTGTTGTAGGCACCGTACAAGAAGAGGACTGTGATGGCCTTTGCTGGGAATATATGATTAAGGAACGCAATATCCGTCCTGAATTCGTAGTATCCACTGAGCCAACTGATGGCGGTATCTACCGCGGTCAACGTGGTCGCATGGAAATCCGCGTAGACGTACAAGGCGTATCTTGCCATGGTTCTGCTCCTGAACGCGGTGATAACGCAATTTATAAAATGGCAGATATACTTCAAGACATCCGTGAATTGAATGCTAACTCTGCTGATGAAAGCACAAAAATTAAGGGCCTTGTTAAAATGCTTGACCCTAAATTCAACCCTGACCATTACGAAGAAGCTCGCTTCTTAGGTCGCGGTACAGTAACTACTTCCCAAATTTTCTATACTTCTCCAAGCCGTTGTGCAGTAGCTGACTCCTGTGCTATTTCCTTGGATCGTCGTATGACTGCTGGTGAAACTTGGCAAAGTTGTTTGGCAGAAATCGAAGCGTTACCACATGTTAAAGAATATGGTGCGAAAGTATCCATGTACGAATATGCTCGTCCATCTTGGACTGGTTTAACCTATCCAATCGAATGCTACTTCCCAACATGGGTAATTCCTAAAGATCATAAAGTAACAGAAGCTTTGGAAGAAGCATACACTAGCTTATATGGCAACGAACGTATTGGTGCAGAAGATACAGTTGAAATGCGTAAAGCTCGCCCATTAACTGATAAATGGACATTCTCCACAAATGGTGTATCTATCATGGGTCGTAATGGCATTCCATGCATTGGCTTCGGTCCTGGTGCAGAAGCACAAGCACATGCACCTAACGAAATTACATGGAAACAAGATCTTGTAACATGTGCTGCTGTATATGCATTATTACCATCCGTATATTGCAAAAATTAATATCACATACATTGAATTAGATTTAATATAAACGGAATAACTGGAAAATAGTTGATATTTAGAATTTCATATAGTGCCTCACTATTTGATGAGGCATCGTATAAAGTTAGATCCTAAGTAGCCCTTTAGGGAATTGAAAGAGAGGACTTACAGATGACAGACTTCAATAAAAGTATTGAAACTTTACAAAAATTAGACGTTAGTAAAATGTACAGTGAAGATTTCTTCTTAACTTGGGAAAAAAATCTGATGATGAATTGCAAGGTGTATGGGCAGTAGCTGATGCATTACGTGCTCTTAGAGAACGCAATATCTCTACTAAAGTATTTGACAGCGGTCTTGGCATTTCTTTATTCCGTGATAACTCTACAAGAACACGCTTCTCCTTTGCTTCCGCTTGTAATTTGCTAGGTCTTGAAGTTCAAGATTTAGACGAAGGCAAATCTCAAATCGCTCACGGTGAAACAGTTCGTGAAACAGCTAATATGATTTCCTTTATGGCAGATGTTATCGGTATTCGTGATGATATGTATATCGGTAAAGGCAATGCTTATATGCATCAAGTTTCCGATGCAGTTAAAGAAGGTCATGAAGATGGTGTATTAGAGCAACGCCCAACACTTGTAAATCTACAATGTGATATCGACCATCCTACACAAATCATGGCTGATACAGCTCATATCATCAAAGAATTTGGCGGTGTAGAAAACCTTAAAGGTAAAAAGATTGCTATGACGTGGGCGTATTCTCCATCCTATGGTAAACCTTTATCCGTACCTCAAGGTGCTATTGGTTTATTCACTCGTTTAGGTATGGAAGTTGTATTAGCCCATCCAGAAGGGTATGAAGTAATGCCGGAAGTTGAAGAAATCGCTAAGAAACAAGCTGAAGCTAGTGGCGGTTCATTCCGTAGAACTAACGACATGAAAGATGCTTTCAAAGATGCAGACATCGTATATCCTAAGAGCTGGGCTCCATTCGGTGCAATGGAAAAACGTACAAAACTGTATGGTGAAAATGATCATGAAGGTATTAAAGCCTTAGAAAAAGTTCTTCTTGAAGAAAATGGTAAACATAAAGATTGGGCATGTACGGAAGAGATGATGAGTCTCACAAAGGACGGCAAAGCTCTTTACTTACATTGCTTACCAGCAGATATTACAGGTGTAAGTTGTGAAGAAGGCGAAGTAGATGCAACAGTATTTGATCGCTACCGCATACCTCTTTATAAGGAAGCAAGCTACAAACCATATGTTATTGCAGCTATGATTTTCCTTAGCAAATTTAAAAATCCTGTAGAAACCTTTAAAAAGAATTAGAACGGAAGGGAACCGAACGAGTTCAACCGTAAAGTAAAGTTTAGGGGCCATCCGTATTGATGGCTCCTTTTATTCTTAATAGTTTGTTATGAGGCATAACATGAAAAAGAGAGTTGTAGTAGCACTAGGGGGGAATGCATTAGGCAATTCCTTACCAGAACAGAAAATTGCAGTAAAAAGTACAGCTAAAACAATCATTGATTTAGTAGAAGCTGATTGTGACGTAGTGGTAACACATGGTAATGGACCTCAAATTGGTATGATCAACAATGCGATGGCTGCATTGACTCGTGAAGTAGAAGGTCAACCAAACACTCCATTATCTGTATGTGTAGCAATGAGCCAAGCTTATATTGGTTATGACTTACAAAATGCTCTTCACGAAGAGCTCTTAAATCGTGGTATTAAAGATTTGCCAACAATGACTATGGTTACACAAGTACTTGTTGATCAAAATGACCCAGCTTTTCAAAATCCTACAAAACCAATTGGTCATTTTATGACTCAGGAAGAAGCTGAATACGCAGAAAAGAATTACGATTATGTGGTAAAAGAAGATGCGGGTCGTGGTTATCGTCGTGTGGTGGCATCTCCAGCACCAAAAGAAATCATTGAACTAGAAGCAATTAAAGGTTTAGTAGGTAAACAATTAATTGTTGCTTGTGGCTGGGGAGGTATCCCAGTAACTAAAGAAGGCAATGAACTTCATGGTGCAGCTGCTGTTATCGATAAAGACTGGACTAGTAGTTTATTGGCCCAAGAAATTGATGCTGATGTTCTCGTTATTTTAACAGCTGTTGAAAAAGGTTGCCATTAACTTTGGTAAAGAAAATGAAAAATGAGCTTGATGAAATAACCGTTACACAAGCTAAAGAATATGTATCAGCTGGTGAGTTTGCAGAAGGCTCGATGAAACCAAAGGTAGAAGCCGCTATAGCATTTGCAGAATCCAAAAAAGGCCGTGTCTCAATTATCACATTATTAGAGAAATCTAAAGATGGTATAGCAGGAAAAACAGGCACACGTATCGTATTATAATAATATATAAGTTTATAAGTATGCATTTCAACGAATCGTTGAGGAGGTGCCCACATGATTATATTAGGAAAAGGTACTGTTATTACTCGCGACGCTGATAGACCTATCATTTATGATGGTGCTGTTGCTATCGACGGGACTCAAATTGTTGATATTGGTAAATATGATGAATTATGCAAAGCTTATGCAAACGCAGAAATTATTGATGCTCATGGTGGCTTGATTATGCCAGGTTTCATTAATGCACATCATCATTTACTCCGCTCTTGCACGAGGCTTATCGTTGCCAGGTCCAGCACCGACTAACTTCGGTGAAATCTTGGAAGGACTTTGGTTCTACTTAGATAATAAATTGACGGCTCCAGATGTAAAAGCAAGTGCATTACTTACGTATTTAGGCTGTATCGAAAATGGTGTAACTACTATTTTTGACCACCATGCAAGTTATGGTGAAGTTCCCTAACAGCTTATCCATCATTGCAGATGTAGCTAAACAATTCGGCGTTCGCTCATGTTTATGCTATGAAGTATCCGACCGCAATGGCGTAGACCAAATGAAAGCCGCTGTTGCAGAAAACGTACGTTTTGGTAAAGAAGCAAAACAAGATCCATCCAGACTGGCGGCGATGATGGGCTTGCATGCATCTTTCACATTGAGCACGGAAACATTAGATTATGTGAAAGCTCATAATGAGGATCAGTTGGGATATCATGTTCATGTTGCAGAAGGTCCTGAAGATGTGGCAGATAGTAAAGAAAAGTATGGCATGACACCTGTTAGACGTCTCGTAGAGGCAGGTATTTTAGGCCCTAAGAGCATCGCTGGTCACTGTGTACACGTAACTGACGAAGATGTGGCATTATTGAAAAAATCTCAAGCTAAGGTCGTACATAACCCAGAAAGTAACATGGGTAATGCAGTAGGCACGACAGATATCTTGAAACTATTAGATGCAGGGATCACTGTTGGGCTTGGCACAGATGGTTATACAAATGATATGCTCGAATCTTATAAAGTAGCGAATTGTCTCGTGAAACATGAGCAACATAAACCATATGTAGGCTGGGGAGAAGTACCTTATATGCTATTTGAAAACAACCGCAAAATGGCTAATGAATTCTTCGATACTACGGTAGGCATCCTTAAAAAAGGTGCTGCAGCTGACGTAATTGTTCTTGATTACGCAGCACCAACACCACTTGATGAAAACAACATCAATGGTCACTTACTATTCGGTGCTAATGGTATGTATGTGGTAACAACTATTAGTGATGGTGTACCACGCATGATTGATCGTAAATTACAAGGCATTGATAAAGCTGAAGTAATGGACGAAGTTTTAGCAACATCTAAAGGTTTATGGGAAACGACTAAACCCATAACGCAAGCGCTTTAAAGGAGTGTGACATTATGAGTGACATTATGTATCCGGTAAGTTTCGGAAATTTGATGAACCACATTATGACTGAGTACAAGATGTACAATCGTATTTACAATGTAAATAAAATTCATCGTACGAATCATGATCAACGCTTATCTATCTTTGGTAAATCCATTGAAAATCCTGTAGGTCCAGCAGCTGGCCCTAATACACAGTTGGCACAAAACATTGTGGCATCCTATGTAGCTGGTGCTCGTTGCATTGAATTAAAAACCGTACAAATCATGTACGGTGAAGAACTAGGTATTCCTAGACCTTGTATCTACTCTGTAGATGAAGCATATAATGTAGAATGGTCTTCTGAATATAGCTGTGATGAAGCTGCTGATGAATACATTAAAGCTTGGTTCGCATTAAAATTAATCTCTAAAGAATTAGGTTTAGGCGATCCAGATGGATTCTTATTCATCATGAGTGTTGGCTACAACTTGGCTGGTATCAAGAGCCCTATGGTTGATAAATTCATCAACACAATGCGCAGTGCATCTCAATCTCCAATGTGGGATACTATGCTAAACAATGGTGCCTTGACCACGTAGATGAATTTGAACATATCGATGCTGATTTCATCAACTCTATTGGTGATGAACTTTGTCAAGCAATCACATTGTCCACAATGCACGGTTGCCCAGCAGAAGAAATCGAATCCATTTGTTCTTACCTTATCAGTGAAAAAGGTCTTCACCTATACTTAAAATGCAACCCTACATTGTTAGGTCCAAAACGCATTAGAGAATTATTGGATAACGCTGGCTTTGAGTACATTGACTTTGAAGATCACCAGTTTGAAGTTGACCTTCAATTTGACAAAGCTGTTCCAATGTTAGAACGTCTTATCGCTCTTGGTGAAAAACATAACAAGATTTTTGGCGTTAAATTGACAAATACATTCCCTGTACAAATTCACAACAATGAATTGCCAGGCGAGCAAATGTATATGTCTGGTAAATCCTTATTACCTGTAACAATTGGTGTAGCTGAGCTCCTAAGTGCTCAATTCGGCGAACGTTTACCAATGTCTTACAGCGGCGGTGCTGTAAAACAAAACATCAAAGCTATCTTTGATTGTGGTATCTGGCCTGTAACAGTATGTACAATTCTTCTGCAAGGCGAAGGTTACAATACTTTCAAAGGCTTAGCAGACGAAGTAGAATCTACTGATTACAATGCTGCTTTAAAAGTTCATAAAGAACTTATCGCTGAACTTGCTAAAGATATCGCTGAGAACAAAATTTTCAAAAAGAGCGATGCTATGAAGAAAAAACGTGAAGCAATGCCATCTTTCCCAGGTACACGTAGCTCTGACTACCACTGCCGCGTAGTTTGTGGCGCTTGTGTTCGCGTATGTCCTAATAGATGTAATGAAGTCGTTACTGTAAATGATGCTAAATTGATCGTCCATGTTGATCAAAGCTGTAATGAGTGTGGTAACTGTGCATGTCATTGCGTAGAACCTTGTCAACCATACAAGGATCGCATTACATTCTTCCACAATGCTGAAGCTTTAGCAGATAGTACAAATGATGGTTTCTACATCAAAGGCACTAGCTGTGGTTATCGCTTCAAAGGTGAAGAAGCCGTATGTGACATTGATGCATTACCTGAAGAATTGAAAGGAGTTGTACATGCCTTCTGTAAAGAGCATGTGTACTATGTATCATGATTATCATACAACAAGGGGACTTGGTCTTAAATGATCGAATCCTTACCGGAGATTTACTTATCGATGGCGACAAAATTGTCGCCATTGATGAACACGTTCCTGTTCCAGAAGGGGCTAAAGTAATTGATGCAAAAGGTTGCTATGTGTTCCCAGGATTTATAGATCCTCATACGCACTTTCAAATGACCAATGCTTTAGCATCGACTGCGGATGATTTTGATAGTGGTACAAAGGCTGCTATCCTTGGTGGGACTACTTCAATCATCAACTTTGCTTCTCCCGAGGATGGATCCCTTTGTAAAGGTTTAGAGTTCATAAGGAGCGTGCCTTAGGGCATTGCTCCTGTGACTACAAATTCCATATGGAGCTTGTAGAAATGAATGAAGAGGTATCTCATGAAATACCAAAGGTTGTAGAAGCTGGTGTATCGTCCTTTAAAGTGTACTTAGCGTATGGCTTCCGTTTAACAGATCGAGAAATTTATGATGCTATTGAAGCTATAAAACCAACGGGTGCGCTTGTAGGGGCTCACTGTGAAAACGGTGATCTTATCGATGCCTTTGTAGCAGATAAACGTAAACGTGGTGAATTAGATGTAGACAATCATCCACTCACAAGACCGGCCATGATTGAATCGGAAGCGATTAAGCGATTTAGTACAATTGGTGCTGCATTAGAGTATCCCGTGCATATTGTGCATGTAAGTTCTAAAGAAGGCGTAGATGAAGTTCTACGTGAGCGGGCATTAGGACATCAAGTGACTTGTGAAACATGTCCACAGTATTTGGTGCTTGATGAATCACGATATAAATTACCTGATTTTGAAGGGGTTAAATATGTGATGAGTCCTCCACTTAGAACGATACAAGATCAAATGGCATTGAAGGATGCACTAGTAAATGGTGTATTCCAAACCATTGGTTCCGACCATTGTAGCTTTACCTTTAATGATCAAAAATTAAAGAGTCGTTATGACTTTACCCGAATTCCTGGAGGTATTCCTGGAGCCGAAGAACGGGGCATCATTGCTTATGATGTGTTGGTTAAACCAATGCAATATGAGTGCCGTAGATTTTTATGAAATTAGTTAGTGAAAACCCAGCAAAGCTATATGGCATGTATCCCAAGAAGGGTACATTAGCTGTAGGTAGTGATGGGGATATAACAATCGTAGATAAGCATATAGAACACATTCTTTCAATAGAGTCTGCCCATACAAAGGCTGACTATATACCTTACGAAGGAATATCTGTAACTGGCAAGGTTCGAGATGTTATCCTCAGAGGTCACCATGTGGTACAAGATGGATCCTTAACAGAATCGTATCTTGGTGAATGTATTCCTTAATGAGAGGAGGGCTATATATGTACCGCTTTCAAGTGAATGGCACCCAATATGAGGTTCAAGAGGATCAACGTTTAATTGATTTCTTGCGAGCTGATTTAAAGTTGACGGGCACTAAAGAAGGTTGTAGTGCTGGTGCATGTGGTACGTGTACAGTAATTATAGACGGAAAAAAAGCAAAGGCTTGTGTAAGCAAACTATCTCAATTAGATGGTAAATCAATTGTCACGATTGAAGGTTTATCTGAACGAGAAAAAGCAGTATACACCTATGCTTTTGGTGAATGCGGAGCGGTGCAGTGTGGTTTCTGTATACCAGGTATGATTATTAGTGCAAAAGTATTGATTGACGAAAATAATGACCCTACACCTGACGATGTTAAAAAGGCGATATTAGGTAATATTTGCCGTTGTACAGGCTATGTAAAAATTGAAGAGGGCATTATGCTAGCTGCAAAAATGTTCCGTGAGAACTTACCAGTTCCAGAAAAGGATACAAATGGTAATGTAGGCGCTCGTTTACACCGTGTAGATGCTGAGGAAAAAGCATTAGGTACTGGACAATACTCTGATGATATCTATATGGATGGCATGATTTATGCCAAAGCATTGCGTTCTAAATACCCACGAGCTAGAGTTGATCGTGTTGATGTGTCTAAAGCTCTTGAACATCCAGCCTGTGTAACGGCATTGACTGCTAAGGATGTACCATTCAATAAGACTGGTCATTTAGTACCGGATTGGGATGTACTTATCGCCGAAGGTGATATTACACGTTATGTAGGCGATGCAATTGCACTTGTTGCAACTACAGAAAAGAAATATTTAGACGAAGTATTGGCTCTAGTTGAAGTTGATTATACTGAATTAGAACCCGTACTAGATCCATTGGAAGCACTAAAACCAGATGCTCCTCAGTTACATCCAGAGGGAAATGTATTATCTCGTCAAACATTATCTCGTGGCGATGTAGATAAGGCTATTGCAGAGGCTGCTTTTGTAGTAACAAATCATTATTCCACACCTCAAACCGACCATGCATTTATGGAACCAGAATGTGCCGTTGCATATCGTGAGGGTGATGAAATTCATCTGCATTCAGGTAGCCAAAATGTTTATGATGATCGTCGTGAAGTTGCTCGTATGCTTGGTATTCCGAATGAGGCTGTAAAGGTTCACAGTATGCTCGTAGGTGGTGGCTTTGGTGGTAAAGAAGATATGACCGTACAACATCATGCATCACTCGTAGCTTGGCTTACAGGAAAACCAACTAAGGTACTTTTCTCCCGTCAAGAAAGTCTCAATATCCATACTAAACGTCATGCGATGGAAATGGATATTACAACAGCTTGTGATGCGGAAGGTAATTTGGTAGCAAGTAAGGTAAATATCGTTTCTAATTGTGGCGCGTATGCATCTTTAGGTGGTCCTGTACTTCAACGTGCTGGTACTCATTCTTGTGGCCCTTATCACTTTGATAATTTTGCCTTTGATGGTGTATGTGTTTATACAAATACTGTTCCTGGTGGTGCATTCCGTGGGTTTGGCGTAACACAAACTATCTTTGGTCAAGAGCAAAATATTGATGAATTAGCTGCGTTGGTAGGCATGGATCCTTGGGAATTCCGCTATACAAAAATGTTGTACGCCCTGGTGACTCATTACCAAACGGCCAAATTTGTTCCAAAGAAACCGCTTTAGTAGAATGTTTGGAAGCTGTAAAAGATGCATATTATGCCTCTGATCGTACTGGTCTTGCGGTATGTTTGAAAAATAGTGGTATTGGTGTAGGACTACCTGATACGGGTCGCGTTATTTTAGAAGTACGTGATGGTAAAGTTCGTATTCGTACGGGTGCCGCTTGTATTGGTCAAGGCATGGCTACTATGGCAACACAAGTACTTTGTGAAACAACAGGCTTAACGGCGGATAAAGTATTTGTAGAACGACCTGATACAGTACGTACACCAGATTCTGGTACAACTACTGCATCTCGCCAAACGCTCTTTACCGGTGAAGCAACGCGTAAAGCAAGTCTTCGCTTAAAAGAAATGTTAGATACTAAAACATTAGAAGAACTGAATGGTGTAGAGATTTATGAAGAGTTCCTCGGTGAAACAGATCCATTTAATTCTGATAAATCGCATCCAAAAAATCACGTTGCCTATGGTTATGGTGCATGTGTAGCAACAATTGGTGAAGACAATAAGGTTGCTAATTTACATGTAGCATACGATGTAGGTCGTGTAGTGAACCCTCAATCCTGTACAGGTCAGGCCGAAGGTGGTGCCATTATGGGAATGGGGATGCCGTTACAGAAGACTTCCCTTATAAAGAAGGGTATGTAACATCTAAATACGGTACGCTAGGACTTCTTAGAGCTACCCAATGTCCTCCAATTCATGTAAGTCTTATCGAAAAAGGGACACCAGAACAATATGCATACGGTGCTAAAGGTATTGGCGAAATCTCTAGCATTCCGATTGCACCGGCTATTGCAAATGCGTATCGTCGTATCGACGGAGAACCACGTAGGTCCTTGCCGATTAAACATACAGGTTATAAAAAATAGAATATTTGCTTAATGGTAGGGGCTTTTGCCCCTAGCCATCAAGGTTCCCACGTGAAGTCGATGAGATTTCTAAACTCTATCATGTACGATAGTATGACTATATTGTTTAACTAGTAACTAAAACGTAAGATATGAGGTGATTCTTATGAGTAAAGGTGCATCTGGTGTCGACCATGTAGATGGTATGCTGCCAATCCCGCAGTTATTCGCTTATGGTTTACAGCACGTTCTGGCTATGTATGCTGGGGCAGTAGCTGTACCAATTATTATTGCACAAGCTATGCATTTGCCAATTGAAGATTTAATTCGTTTGATTACAGCTGACTTATTTACATGTGGTGTAGCTACATTGATTCAAACATTAGGGTTCGGACCTGTCGGTGGTCGCATTCCTCTTATTCAAGGTGTAACATTTGCTTCTGTAGTCCAATGATTCTGATTGGTCAGCAGCATGATATTACTACCATTTACGGTGCGATTATCGTAGCTGGTCTCTTTACATTCCTTGTGGCACCATTTTTCAGTCGTTTGATTCGGCTATTCCCACCTGTAGTAACAGGTACTATCATTACTATTATTGGTATCAACTTGATGCCAGTAGCTGTTAACTGGATGGGGGGTGGCGTAGGCAATAAAAACTTTGGCGATCCACTATACATAGCTCTTGGTGTAGCTACATTTGTTCTCGTTGTATTAACTTATCGATTTGGTAAAGGTTTCCTTGGTAATTTGGCAATCTTAGTTGGGCTTATTCTCGGTACAGCCTTAGCTATGATTGTTGGTATTACAGATTTTTCAGAAGTAGGGCGTTCTCAATGGATTTCTGTTGTGACACCATTCTATTTTGGCCTTCCAACCTTTGACTTTGCTTCTATTGTATCTATGATTATTGTAATGCTCGTAGTTATGGTAGAAACAACTGGTGATAGTATTGCAGTTGGAGAAATCGTAGATAAACCTATTGGTCAAAAAGAGTTGGCTGCGGTACTTCGTGCGGATGGCTTATCCACTATTATTGGTGGTATCCTTAATAGTTTTCCGTATACAGCATTTGCTCAAAACGTAGGTCTTATTGCTGTAACACGTGTTAAGAGTCGTTTCGTTGTAGCAGCATCTGGTGTAATTTTAATTTTATTAGGCCTTTTCCCTAAATTAGCCGCTATCGTAGCTTGTATTCCAAATGCTGTATTAGGCGGTGCCGGGATAGCTATGTTCGGCATGATTATCGCCAGTGGGATTCGTTCTCTTGGTAAAGTTAGTTTCGATGGTAACTATAACCTGATGCTAGTTGCCATTAGTATTGGGGTATCCATGATTCCTCTTGCAGCACCTCAATTCTATACACACTTTCCAGCATGGGCTCAAATTCTTTTGAAAGTCTGGTATCACAGCTGGTAGTATAGTCGCTGTTATTTTAAATGTAATGTTTAATGGTTTTGGTTATAAAACTGTTAACGAACCTAATCGTGCGACTCGTAAATATCGTCACTTTACACGATTCAAAGGTTATCCTAAACATTTCTACCAATAAGATATAGTTAGACGAGTTTACTCTCATACGATTATATGTATTGTCTCTCACAGTAGAAACCTTGTTAGTATAGGTAAAACATCAATATATATGTTTTCGTTTGTTAAAAAGACCTCACTCTGATTTGGAGTGAGGGTCTTTTTTTATGGAATCGTATACTACTTTGGTATATAATTAAATAATATTATTGCAAAGGAGACGCATTATGAAAGACGAGCGATTTATAGTTACATATAGAATAGAAGCGAGTACATATGAAGAAAGCAAAATCAATTGCTTGGGCTGTTCAAGTGGAGCAAACCATAGAATTTCCCTTATGAGTTTGTAACGGATCCATACATTAAAGAAACTATTACTGGTCGACTAGAATCTCTTGAACCTATAGTAGAAGACTCTCCTTATATCAATGTAGGTGTGATGCCAAATGCTGTAATTGACACCTCTCGTTACTATTTGGCTCGTATTTCATATCACGTAGATACCACGGCCTTAGAGGCTACACAATTTTTTTAAATGTTGTCTTTGGTAATTCTTCGTTACAGCCACATATTTGGGTAGTAGATATTGAACTATGTCCAACACTTTACGATGTGTTTAAGGGCCCACGATTTGGCTTACAAGGAATTCGTCGTTTAGTGGAAACCCGACGCGCCCAATGATTCAAGCCGTTGTAAAGCCGATGGGAACACCAAATGGGGAATTGGCTCGCATGTGTGTGGAGCGCTTACACACGTGGTGGTGCAGATGTCATAAAGGATGATCATGGTATTTCTAATCAGTCCTTCTCTCAATATAAAGATCGTGTAAAACGATGTGCTGCTATGGTACAGGAAATGAACGCTGCACATGGGTACACATACATTTATATGCAGCAAATGTATCTGGTGATGGTACAGACGTGTTAGAACGCGCTTATTTTGCCAAAGAGGCTGGTGCTACAGCTCTCATGGTGGCTGCAGGTCTCGTTGGTTTCGGTTGGTTACACAAATTAGCTACTGATGAAAAATTACGATTGCCTATTATTCATCATCCCGCTTATTCTGGTGGATTTGTGAGCCCTGGTGTATCTGGTGTAGCCGATTACTTACAACTAGGTTTATTACCTCGTATTTTTGGGGCTGATATGCCAATCTTCGTATCTTATGGTGGACGCTTTACTTTTACAGAGGAACAATGCAAGAGAATTTCCTCTTACATTAAAACGACCAATGGGCTTTGATGAAAGCAGCTTGCCCGGCACCGGGTGGTGGCGTTACAGATGCTCGTCTTAATGAACTCGTTGAGCTGTACGGAAATGATACTGATGTTCCTCGTTGGCGGCGATATGTTCCGTCAGAGGGATCAGATATTGAGGCTAATATGTCGTACTTTTGTAGAGCGTCTGACTAAATTATCTGAAAGAACGTAATAATAGCTTGAATTTAAATGAGTTAATACAATATTTAACTAAATAACTAAGCTATTGACTTTTACAGAAATAATAGATTTATGATTAAGTATATGGAGTGTTTTGATGAGTGAATCATCACCGTTGGAGGTCCATGTCCTTGCCAGTGGTAGTAAGGGCAATTGTACAGTAATAAAAAAAGGGAACTCTGTCATATTGCATGATGTAGGCATCAGTTGTCGGCGCATTGTCAATGGGTTAAAAGAATTGCATATTGATATGGCTCAGGTGGAGGGCATATTTGTCAGTCATGAACATAGTGATCATATTGCGGGACTACAACAATTACTAAAACGATTTGATCTTCCTGTGTATACGAAGCAGGGCACATGGCGTGAAATTCAAGATAAGTTAATCGTACCGAAGAATCGATTGATTGAGCTTACAAAGGGCAGTTTAACGTTGGGCGATCTCACCGTAGAACCGTTTTCGGTAAGTCATGATGCGGCTGATCCAATTGGAATAAATGTGTTTGCTGGGAACGATAAGGCAACTATTGTCACTGATACAGGTGTGATTTCAGATGATATTTTACGCAGGATTGATGATACGACGCTGTTAGTGCTAGAGGCAAATTATGATCCGCATATGTTGCGTTTCGGACCCTATCAGCCGTTTTTAAAACAACGTGTGGCTAGTGATGAAGGTCATTTGAGTAATGAAATGGCTGCACAAGCTCTACTCATGATGAAGCGTCCTAATTTTATGCAAGTTATATTGGCTCATCGATCTGAAAATAATAATAACGCTGTCCTTGTTACTCAAACCATTGGTAAAATGCTTGTGGATGGTGGTGTTCGTATTGGACCTGAAATGAAGTTACAACATGGTCAGCCTAATGAAATTGTGTCCATCCAATCTGTGAAGAGGTAAAAATGAGATTTTATGTAGTCTGTATCGGCAAATTGAAGGATGCTTATTTACGTGAGGGCGTAGCAGAGTTTGTGAAACGCATGCGCCCCTATGGTGGCATTACAATTACAGAGCTGAATGAAAGTAAAATTGGAGATAAGCCGAGTGATGCGGATCGCAAACAAGTCGTTGCAGAAGAAGGAGACCGTTTATTAAAAGCGGTCCCTAAAAATGCGTATACTGTATTACTTGACGTGTATGGCAAACCAATGTCCTCTGAAGAACTCGCTAAGACGGTATCTAAGCTTGAGGTGGATGGTGTTAGCGATATGGCTTTCATTATTGGTGGTGCCTTTGGGGTGAGTGATATATTACGTCAGGCTGTAAATTATAAATTATCTTTTAGCCCTATGACTTTTACTCATCAAATGGTTCGATTGCTACTTGTAGAACAAATTTATCGAGCATCAAAAATCAATCGTAATGAACCTTATCATTGGTAGAAGACGTAGACTTAAAAATTATTTGTATAATACTTTCAGAAAAAAAGGAGTTTTATTATACTGTGGCGAATAGTATAATAAAGCAAGATGTATTTGTAAGGAGGAATTCACTATGAAAATCCAAAGTAATGAATAAATACCCTGTTACTGTTGGCAAAGATGCGCCGATTTCTGATGTAGCTGATTTATTGGTTAAATATAATTTAACAGCTGTGTCCGTAGTGGATGATGATAATAAGTTGTTAGGTATTATCTCTGAAGGTGATTTACTTTATAAAAAAAGTACGTCCTCATGTGCCTCATTATGTTAATGTATTAGGCGCTAGCATCTATTACAATGGCATCGGTGAATATAATGCTCAATTTAAAAAATTATTGGCATCTCACGTTCATGAGTTGATGACTGATGAAGTAATTACAACCACACCGGATAAAGATGTAGAAGAAATTGTATCTGTTATGCTTGATCAACATTTGAAAAAAATGTGCCAGTTGTAGATAAAGAGTATCGTTTGATTGGGATTTTGTCTCGTCGTGACATTATCAAATTGATTGCTAAAGATAACTAATTAGCATAATTATGTAAAAATATGTAAAGACCACCCGTTTTTGGGGTGGTCTTTTTAGTGTATATTGAGAAGAATTGCATTGACCTTGCATTTATGTTATTATTAGGAGTGCATAATATACTACAGAAATTTGGGCATATTGCCCTTCAAGGAGGACATATTTTAAATGAAAGCAATTGTAAATCCTGTTGATCAACACGTAGTAACGTTAACTATTGAAGTACCTGCAGCAGAAGTAGATAAGGGCATTAAACAAGCTGTAAAACGCATTGCAGGTCAAGTGAACATCCCTGGCTTCCGCAAAGGACATGCGCCTCGCCGTATTTTGGAAATGAACTTCGGTAAAGAAGCTATCTTGGAAGAAGCGTTTGAAGTATTGGCTAGCCAAAACTATAGTGCTGCACTTCGTGAAAATGATATCGTGCCTGTATCTGAACCTGAAATCGAACGCGAACAATTCGAAGAAGGCAAAGATTTGATTTTCAAAGCTACTGTAACTAAACGCCCTGAAGTTAAACTTGGCGATTACAAAGGCTTAGAAGCAGAAAAACAAGATGCTACAGTATCTGATGAACAAATCGAAGAACAGTTGAACAATATTCGTGAACAACAAGCAAAAAAATGGTTGTTGCTGAAGAAAGGCGCTACAATTCAAAAAGATGACTTTGCAGTAATCGACTTTGCTGGTTCCGTTGATGGTAAACCTTTTGATGGTGGTGAAGGTAAATCCCTACCCATTACAAATCGGTTCTGGTAGCTTCATTCCTGGCTTCGAAGATCAATTAATTGGCGCTAAAGCTGGTGATGATGTAACTGTAAAAGTAACATTCCCAGAAGACTACTTCGTAGCTGAATTAGCTGGTAAAGAAGCAGAATTCAAAACTCATATCCATGATATTAAACGTAAAGAATTGCCTGAATTGAATGATGAATTTGCAAAAGAAGCAAGCTCTTACGAAACTATTGAAGAATTGAAAAAAGATCTTCGCACTAAAATGGAGGAAGAAGCTTCCCGTCGTGCAATCGATACTTACAATGCTGACTTGATCCAAGCAGCTGTTAAAAATGCAACTGTAGAAATCCCAGAAGTAATGATTAAAGATCGCGTAGAACAAATGATTCAAGAATTGGCTATGAATATGGAAGGCCGTGGCTTGAAACTTGATGACTACTTGAAATTCTCCAATAAAACTATCGAAGATTTACGCTCTGAATACAAAGATTCCGCAGCTGAAAACGTACGCGCTGATTTAGTATTGGATGCTATTGCAACTGCTGAAGGTATCGAAGTAACTCCAGATGATATGAACCGTGAAATCTTCATTATGGCTCAAAACTTTGGGGCAGATCCTAAAGAAGTTTGGGATATTATTGCAAAAGAAGGTCGTGTAGCTATGTTGGCAGGCTCTGTAGCTCGCAAAAAAGCAGCTCGATTCATTATTGATAATGCAAAAGGCGCTGAAGCGGCTGAATAATAGTTTGCTCAACTAGGTACATGAAAAGGTGATTATATGTATGTACCAATCGTAGTTGAACAAGGTGAACGCGGAGAGCGTTCCTATGATATTTACTCTCGCTTGTTAAAGGATCGCATTATTTTCCTTGGTGGCCCCATCGATGATAATGTGGCAAATGCGGTTATTGCGCAAATGTTATTCCTGGAAGCAGAGGATCCTGATAAGGATATCCATTTGTACATCAATAGCCCTGGTGGTGTTGTAACCGCAGGTATGGCTATTTATGATACGATGCAATATATTAAACCAGATGTGTCTACCATTTGTGTAGGCTCTGCAGCGAGCATGGGGGCAGTGCTTTTAACAGCAGGTGCCAAGGGCAAACGTTATGCGTTGCCTCATGCACGCGTTATGATTCACCAACCATTAGGTGGTGTTCAAGGGCAAGCATCTGAAATTGAAATCCATGCCCGTGAGATTCTTCGCATGCGTGAAGAGTTAAATGGTATCTTAGCTTCTCGCAGTGGACAAGATATTGAAGTAGTAGCTCGCGATACAGATCGCGATAACTTCATGAGTGCTCAGGATGCCGTTGAATACGGCTTAATCGATGAGGTACTCACAAGAGAACCTGTAGAAAGCAAGTAATGGAGGGCGCCCCTTGGCAAAAGATAAAGATACTATGCGCTGCAGTTTTTGTGGACGCACAAGCGAAGAAGTCCGCAAATTAGTGGCGGGTCCTAACGTGTATATTTGTGACGAATGCGTTGAAGTTTGTGAACGCATCATTGCAGATGAGTTGGGTGCGGTTGAGACGGACGACTTCAATTTAAAAGAATTGCCAACGCCTAGAGAAATTAAAGCTCATCTTGACGAATATGTCATTGGTCAAGATGATGCTAAAATCTCTTTAGCTGTGGCCGTATATAATCACTACAAACGCTTACAAACAGATAATGTAGTAGATGATGTAGAATTACAAAAGGCTAATGTATTGTTCATTGGTCCTACTGGTAGTGGTAAAACACTATTGGCTCAAACCTTAGCGAAAATGCTAGAAGTACCATTTGCTATTGCAGATGCTACAAGCTTAACTGAAGCTGGGTATGTGGGGGAAGATGTAGAAAACATCTTACTCAAAATTATTCAAGCTGCAGATTATGATATAGCTCGGGCTGAACGTGGCATTATCTATATCGATGAAATCGATAAAATTGCTCGTAAGTCTGAAAATCCTTCTATTACACGTGATGTGTCTGGTGAAGGTGTACAACAAGCATTGCTTAAAATCTTAGAAGGTACCGTTGCTTCTGTTCCTCCTCAAGGTGGTAGAAAGCATCCTAATCAGGAAATGCTTCAAATCGACACTACGAATATTCTCTTTATTTGTGGTGGAGCATTTGATGGTATGGACAAGGTTATTACTAAGCGTACCGCTAAGAAAACACTTGGTTTTGGTGCAGATGTACAGCGTAAAGAAGAACGTAATGTATCGGCTATCTTAAAAGATGTTGTACCTGAAGATTTATTAAAATTTGGTTTGATCCCTGAGTTTATTGGACGTTTGCCTGTAATGGTGACATTAGATCAATTAGACAGAGATGCATTAATTCAAATTTTGACAAAGCCTAAAAATGCATTAACAAAACAATATGAAAAAATTCTATCCCTTGATGGTGTAGAGTTAACTTTCACTGAAGATGCATTAGAAGAAATCGCTGATGAAGCATTACAGCGAAAAACAGGTGCTCGTGGTTTGCGTGCTATCATTGAAAAGGTGATGAAACGCGTAATGTTTGAGGTTCCTTCCATGCCGGAAGTAACTAAGTGCATTGTGAATCGTGAATCCGTATTAAGCACAGGTGAACCTATACTCAAAAATGAGGCAGACCAAGACATCCAGTTGAAATCGTAATTCGAAGAAACTCATTTCTGTGTAGGAATGAGTTTCTTTTCATAATATATATACCTGGAGGAAGTATGAATTTACTCGAAGTTGGGATCCCTACCGTACCTCTCAGAGGCATGGTAGTATACCCGAATATCGTGATTCACCTCGATATCGGTCGAGACAAATCCATTAAGGCGGTGGAAGCCGCAATGAATGAGGACCGCATTTTAGCTGTCGTAACTCAAAAAGATGATGCTGTAGATGCACCAACAGTTCATGATTTAGCCCAAATGGGTACATTAGTAAAAATTAAACAAATGTTGCGCTTACCAGGTGGTATAGTACGTGTTCTTGTAGAGGGCATCACTCGTATTCGTCTTATGAATATTACTAGCATGGACCCTTATTATATAGGAGACTATGAACGAGTGGCGTCTGAATTTGAAGACGATGTAGAGCTTGAAGCTTATCGTCGTTTGGTTCAAGCTAAATTTGGCGAATGGGCAGAAGAAGCTAAATCAGTTACTGATGAAGGTGTAACGCGCGTTATGGAATTACGCAATCCTTGTGAATTAGCTGACCAAGTTGCATTTCTATTGCCTATTAATAATTTGAAACGTCAAGAGTTACTTGAAGAATTATCTGTGGCTCGTCGTCTTAACATGATTGTAGGCATTTTAAATATGGAATTACAAATCTCTGATTTGGAAAAATTCCATCAATAATCAAGTGCGTCAATCTATGGAAAAAGCGCAGAAGGAATATTTCTTGCGCGAAAAATCCGCGTTATCCACGATGAGTTGGGTGATAAAGGGGATCCCGAGGAGGAGGCAGAAGAACTACGAGTTAAGTTAAAAGCACTTAATCTAAGTGAAGACGTACATACGCGTATTGATAAAGAAATTTCTCGTTACAGCCGCATGCCTCAATTGATGCCGGAAGCAACAATTTTGCGCAATTACCTAGATTGGGTATTGGCATTACCGTGGAACGAATTAACGGAAGACCGTTTAGATATTAAGGGCGCTCATGCTATGCTCGAGGCCGATCATTATGGCCTTGAAAAGGTTAAGAAACGCATTTTAGAATTTTTAGCGGTTCGTAAATTAACTGGTAAAAATAGTGGCTCTATTCTTTGTTTAGTAGGCCCACCAGGCGTTGGTAAAACCTCTTTGGCTACCTCTATTGCTAAAGCAATGAATCGTAAGTTTATCCGTGCATCCTTAGGTGGTGTTCGTGATGAAGCTGAAATTCGTGGACATCGACGTACTTATATTGGTGCTTTACCTGGTCGTATGATTCAGGGGTTAAAAAATGTAGGTACTAAGAATCCTGTATTTTTATTGGATGAAATTGATAAATTAGCATCTGATTATAAAGGTGATCCATCTTCAGCGTTATTAGAAGTATTGGATCCAGAACAAAATAGCACATTTAGTGATCACTTTATCGAAGTACCGTTCGACTTCTCTGAAGTTTTCTGGATTACTACGGCTAATGTAGCATCTAATATTCCTGGTCCATTGTTAGATCGTATGGAAATTATTGAGTTGTCCAGCTATATGGAAGAAGAAAAACTAGAAATTGCTAAGCGTTACTTAACACCTAAGCAAATTAAGAAAAATGGCCTTGAAGATTACAAGGTTAAATTATCTGATGCTGTGTTAAGAAAGGTAATTTCCGAATATACTCGCGAAGCAGGTGTTCGTACTTTAGAGAAAACAATTGCTAAGATTTGCCGTAAGATTGCTTTCAAAGTAGTTGAAGAAGGCGGAGACGCACCAAAAGTCACTACTAAGAATCTTCACGAATTCTTAGGCGCACCAATCTTTGTTGACCAAGAGCGAGAAAAGAAAGCACAAGTTGGCTATGTAAATGGATTAGCTTGGACATCTGTTGGTGGTGTAGTATTACCATGTGAAGCTACAACTATGAATGGTACCGGTAAATTGGCTTTAACTGGTAGTCTCGGCAAGGTTATGCAAGAGTCTGGTCAAGCGGCTATGAGTTATATTCGCCATAATGCAAAAGCTTTAAAGATTGAAGAAGATTTTTATAAAAAGCTTGATATTCACGTTCACTTGCCAGAAGGGGCAACCCCTAAAGATGGTCCTTCTGCAGGTATTACAATGACATTAGCTATGGTATCTATTTTGACTAACCGCAAGGTTCGTTCTGATATTGCCATGACTGGTGAAATCACATTGCGTGGCCGCGTATTACCAATAGGCGGCTTAAAAGAAAAATTATTAGCAGCCTTGTCTCATGGTATTAAAGAGGTGTTGATTCCAAAAGGCAATGAAAAGGATATTGCAGAATTACCTGACATTGTGAAAGAAGGCCTCATCATTACGCCAGTTAAGACAATGGATGAAGTATTAGCAAAGGCACTTGTGTAATGCAAAAGAAGAAAAAATCCACTAAACCAATGGGCCCAAAACCACAATATACACGAAAAGAACCAAAGGGGCCTCGTATTATAGCTGCAAAATATAATACTTCCTGTGTGAAGGCGGATCAATATCCTGAAGGGGATACCGTAGAAATCGCCTTCCTTGGACGCTCTAATGTGGGCAAGTCTTCGTTGATTAATTCTTTATGTAACTATCGTGGGTTAGCCCTCGTTAGTGGTCAGCCAGGTAAGACTAAGACGATAAACTACTTTGATATTGAATCAAAAGAGGATATTTCTGAAACCGAGGAACGCAGATATAACTGGTTTCTCGTTGACCTTCCTGGTTATGGTTTTGCAAAGACAAATAAAGGAAACCGCAATCTGTGGTCTTCCTTTATTGCCGATTATATTTTACATTCTGAACGATTGATGTTGTTGTGTTTACTTATCGATGGTCGCCATCCTGAAATGGCCATTGATAAGGTGGCCTTTGATTGGCTCGTCGAAGCCGGTGTTCCGTTACAAATTGTAGTGACCAAGGCCGATAAATTGACGGCTAAAGAAAAGTCTGCAAACTTGTCTATTATTAAAGAGCTATATCCAACGGCTACCCCGCCGATTTTGTACAGCTCTTTAAAGCATACTGGACGTGAGCTTTTACAACAACGAATCAATAAAATTTTGGTAGGAGATGAAGCATGAGTCAAACGAACGAATTAGAGATTATGGAACGCATTGCTCTAGATTTAGAGCGTGTCGAAGAGTCTCTTGCATCATCTTTTAATACCGGTGCAGAGGACTTCAATGCACTGATTCGACCGTTATCAGCAGCAGGTGGTAAGCGTTTGCGCGCTCAATTGTGTCTATTGATTGCTAATGCAGGTACATCTATAGAGCGTCAACGCATTAAAATTGCTGAGGCTGTTGAAATGCTTCATTTAGCAACACTTATCCATGACGATGTTTTAGATCAAGCTGAAATTCGCCGTGGGGAGGATACAATTCACATGCATAAAGGCAATAAGGTAGCTATCCTTAGTGGTGATTATTTATTTGCTAAAGCATTTAAAATCGTATCTGAAATGACGAATATGAAGTATCTTCAAGTATTCTCTCATATTATTACATGCCTCGTAGAAGGTGAGTTCATGCAAATGGAAGATGTATATCGCATCGATCAAGGCATAGAGCGTTATATGACAAAGACGCAAAAGAAAACAGCAGACTTCATGGAAGGCTGTATGGAGCTTGGTGGTCTCTTAGGAGATTGGCAAGAGGATGAAATCATAGAGTTGAAAAAAATATGGTCATGCATTAGGGCATGGCATTCCAAATTACAGACGATATTATGGATTATCGTGAAACAGCGGAAACAACGGGAAAGCCTGTAGGGAATGATCTTCGAGAGGGACTATTGACGTATCCGTTATTAAGCATCGTTAACGATGGTAATAAAGATAAATTGCTTGAAGAGATTAAAGGCTTAAATAATGGTGGTAATGAGCAAGACATTATTGATTATGTTATTGCTCAAGGTGGAATTGATAATACATTAGCTGTAGCTGATAAATATTGTAAAGATGCTCTAGCGGCACTCGCTGCAGTGCGTGATTTCCCAGGGAAGGAATTTCTTGTGATGGCTGTAGAAAATCTGGCTGATAGAAAGGTATAATATGGAACCATTCGAACCAAAATCGGATTTCGAATATCCCATGCAAAAACCTTCTTTTGATAGTGTAGTTCGTCAAAAAAGGCGTGAAGCAGAACAAAAGTCTGAGCAAGAACGATATAAGGTGGCAACTCAACACATTTCTGAGGATGTGGAAGATGAACCAGTTTATACGGCTATAGAGCAGAAGATGATGGATGAAGCAAGGGAATTGTCCCTTGTAGGACATCTTTCAGAGCTGCGAAAACGATTGATTATAATAGCTGTAGCGGTTATTGTGGGAACTTGTATTTCTTATTATTATGTAGACTTATTATTGGAAATACTCCTAAAACCGGCTGGCAAGCTCTATTATATGAGACCTACTGAAGCATTTTTTACATATATGAAGGTGTCTGTTGTAGGTGGCTTAGTCATAGCCGCTCCCATTATATTGCATCAGATTTGGCTATTTGTTAAGCCTGCACTAACTGTGCGAGAAAAGCAGACTATCTAACTGGATCTTACCAGTAGCAATTGGTCTATTCGGGATAGGTATTGTATTTTCTTATTTTCTCGTATTGCCTGCAGCGGTGAAGTTCTTTATGGGCTTTGCTACAGATGAATTACAGCCGATGTTTTCTATTGGTCAGTATATGGACTTTGTATTATCCTTTGTACTGCCCTTTGGATTTATCTTTTGAGTTGCCGTTGATCTTAATTATTTTGGGATATTTCAACTTAATTACATCACGCTTTTTAAAAACGAAGCGAAAGATATTTATTCTTATATCCTTTATCATAGGTGCTGTCATTTCACCTACACCGGATATGTTCTCGCAAACGATGATTGCATTACCTATGATATTGCTATATGAAACAAGCCTATTTGTATTGGCTAAAATTATGAAGCGCTAAGGAGTCTTTTAGGAGGAACGATGAAAACCTACGAAAATTTAACCACATATAATCCTGGTGAAATAGAAGGCAAATGGTATTCTTATTGGGAAAATCAAGGATACTTTCACGAAGAAGTAGACACGAATAAAGAGCCATTTAGTATCGTATTACCACCTCCTAATGTAACTGGTATGTTGCATATGGGGCATGCCCTTGATAACACATTACAAGACATCCTCATCCGTTTCAAACGCATGCAAGGCTACAATGTATTGTGGATGCCAGGTACAGACCACGCTGGTATTGCTACACAAATCAAAGTAGAAGAGATGCTTGCTAAAGAAGAAGGAAAATCTCGCTATGATTTGGGCCGTGAAAAATTCGTAGAGCGCGTGTGGGAATGGAAAAAAGAATATGGTGATACTATTGTAAAACAAATCCGTAGCCTTGGCGCATCCTGTGATTGGAACCGTGAGCGATTTACTTTGGATGAAGGGTATTACCATGCAGTGCGCGAAGTATTTGTAAGCCTTTATGAAAAAGGTTTGATCTATCGCGGTGAACGCATCATCAACTGGTGTCCTCGTTGTGCCACTGCGTTATCTGATGTTGAAGTTGAGCATGAAGACGAACATGGCCATTTATGGCATATTAAATATCCTGTAAAAGGTGAAGATAATCGTTTCGTTGTTGTTGCTACAACTCGTCCAGAAACAATGTTTGGTGACGTAGCAGTAGCAGTAAATCCTGATGATGATCGTTATAAAGATCTCATTGGTAAAACATTGATCTTGCCATTTGTTAATCGAGAAATTCCTGTAATTGCCGATGACTATGTAGATGCTAGCTTCGGTACAGGCTGTGTAAAAATTACACCTGCTCATGACCCTAATGACTTTGAAATGGGTCAACGTCATGATTTGGAATCCATCGTTGTTATGAACAATGATGCAACAATGAATGAAGGTGCTGGCAAATTTAATGGCTTACCTCGTGAAGAAGCGCGTAAACAAGTAGTAGCAGAACTTAAAGAATTAGGCCTACTTGAAAAAATCGATGATCATGACCATGCAGTAGGTCATTGCTCTCGTTGTAATACAATCATCGAACCAATGGTATCTAAACAATGGTTCGTAGATATGAAACCATTGGCAGAGCCAGCTCTTAAGGTTGTTAAAGACCACGAAGTAGAGTTCGTTCCTGAACGTTTTACAAAAACATATGTGAACTGGCTTGAAAATATCCGCGATTGGACGATTTCTCGTCAATTGTGGTGGGGCCATCGCATTCCTGCATGGTATTGTGATGACTGTGGTGAAACTATCGTTAGCCGTGAAGATATTACAGAATGTCCTCATTGCCACGGTCATGTTACACAAGATCCAGATGTTCTTGATACATGGTTTAGCTCTGGTTTATGGCCGTTTGCCACAATGGGTTGGCCTAAGCAAACTCCAGAACTTAAACAATGGTATCCAACAAGTGTGCTTGTAACTGGTTACGATATCATCTTCTTCTGGGTTGCTCGTATGATCTTTATGGCTCTTGAGTTTGAACATGAAATTCCATTTAAACATGTATTTATTCATGGTCTTGTTCGCGATAGCCAGGGCCGTAAAATGAGTAAATCTTTGGGCAATGGTATTAATCCGCTTGAAGTTATCGACCAATATGGTGCTGATGCATTGCGCTTTACTCTTGTAACTGGCAACACACCTGGTAACGATATGCGTTTCTATATGGAACGTGTTGAGGCTAACCGTAACTTTGCCAATAAGATTTGGAATGCATCAAAATTTGTATTGATGAACCTTACAAATTATGATGAAAGTTTCGTTCCAACAGCAGATGATTTGACATTAGCAGACCAATGGATTGTTCAAAAATACAATGAAACAGTACAAAAGTGTAACATCTAATCTCGATAAATTCGAATTTGGCGAGGCTGCTAGTTCCGTATATGATTTCATTTGGAATACATACTGCGATTGGTACATTGAATTAGCGAAACCTCGTTTGTATAGTGAAAGCGACGAACGTGATCGTCGTACAGTTCAATATTTACTTGTAACAATCTTACGTCATATGCTCGAATTATTACATCCATTCATGCCGTTCGTAACTGAACATATTTGGCAACATTTGCCACACGAAGGGGACAGCATCGTTGTTACTAAATGGCCTGAAGCATTGAAATTCGATAATCTTGAAGGGGCAGCACGTCAAATGGAAGTTATGATGGATGCTATCAAAGGTATTCGTAACATGCGTGCTGAAATGAATGTGCCTTTAGGTAAAAAAAGCTGAGGTTATCGTAGCGCCAACAGATGAAGCATTAGCTAAAACTGTAGCAGAACATAGTGACTACTTCGTAACATTGGCTTGGGCTGAGAAAGTAACAATTCTTGGTACCGATGATCCAAAACCAGAAAATGCGACTGTAACCGTTGTCAATGGTATGGAAGTATATCTCTTACTTAAAGACTTGATTGACGGTGAAAAAGAAAGAGAGCGTATTGCAAAGGAAAAAATCCAAATGGAAAAAGAAATTTCTCGTTTGGAAGGTAAATTGTCTAACCAAGGCTTCTTAGCAAAAGCTCCTGAAGCTGTAGTAGCAAAAGAAAAAGAAAAGTTAGAAGAATATAAACAAAAAAACAACAAGCGTTATTGGAACGTGAAGCGTTCCTTGAAACCTTATAATAGGAGGTTTATATGACATATCAGGAGGCCTTAGCCTATTTGGAGCAGGCATCTTCATTTGGTATTAAACCTGGCCTTGAACGAATTACGGCTCTTATGGATGTGTTAGGGAATCCACAAGAAGATTATAAAATTGTTCATGTTACAGGTACAAATGGTAAGGGCTCGGTTACCTCATATATTTCCTACGCACTGTTTACAAGTGGATTACGGGTGGGGCGATTTACATCGCCTCACCTTCAATCCTATACGGAGCGTATTCAAATTAATGATGGAAATATAACAGAGGAAGCCTTTGGAAAATTAATTAGTCGCGTAAAGATTGCAGTAGATACTATTATTAGCTAATGGAATAGAAGCGCCAACACAATTTGAAATATTAACAGCTGCCGCATTTTTATTCTTTAAGGAGCAAGGTGTCGACTATGCTGTAGTAGAAGTTGGTTTAGGTGGCTTACTAGATTCTACTAATATCGTGACTCCAAAAGTATCTGTTATTACTAATGTAACAATAGATCATCAAGCATATTGTGGTGATACTGTCGAGGAAATTGCACGCCATAAAGCGGGGATTATTAAACCTAAGGTGCCTGTAGTGACAGCTGCACAAGATACACCTCTTAATATCATTGAGGACGTAGCTAAAAAACAACATGCCAAGCTTTATGTTTTTAATAAAGATTTTGGTATTGATAGCCGCAGCGCTGTAACGGGTGGTCAAATGATTACGATTAGTTCTAACGATGCTGCACCTGCTATGTTGTTTACGACGATGGCTGGCATTCACCAATCTGTAAATCTCGCTTGTGCATTGATGGCCGTACGTTTATTGATGAAAGAGGATACGAACATCAGTGAAGAAACGATGCGTGAAGGATTTGCCCGCACTACGTGGGCGGGGCGCTTTGAAGTTAAACGAGGCTTAGATCGTACCTTTATATTTGACGGTGCTCACAATGCGGCAGGGGCTGAGTCTTTTGCCATGACGTACAATGAATTATTTAAGGACACACCGAAAACGGTGGTAATGGCTATCCTTAAAGATAAAGATCAAGAGGCTATTATTCGTGAAGTAATTAAATCTGGCGACACAGTCCTCGCTGTACCTGCACCAACAGATAGAACAGAGGTACCTGAAAACTTGGTTGAAGTGATTCGTCGTACTGTACCTAAGGTGACGGCTCAAACTGCAGAATCTGTTGAGGCTGCATTAGCATTGGCTTATAAACATACAAAGACTGGTGATATCATTGCTGTATGTGGTTCTTTATATATTCTAGGAGATGCTCGTCAGTGGTTTTTCCATGAGATGAGCCATTGAGGTGAGAATATGGAACTCTCACTCATTCCTAATCAGAAACGACTTACCTTTTATATTGAACGATTAATCTATGGTGTTGTCATTGCGATGCCTCTTCAACCAATGGTGGGAGATGTACTTCTCTGGTTGGCTATAGGTCTAGCATTATATGATTTGATTTCTAGTAAATCATTGAGTTTGCCGACAGGTTATTTATCTTGGACTGTTATGATCTTTGTTATCTGGACAGGTATATCGTCGTTAATGTCCCCAAACTGGGATTGGTCTATTCAGAGCTGGTTCTACCAAATTGTAGCGGGTGGGGGCATGTACTATTTAGTTCGTACCTATATCCGAACACCTAAACAGTGGAACTATTTTCTTCGTGCCTTTTTAGGTACAGCCGTTCTTGTATGCATTATTGGGGCCTATCAGTATATATTTGTTCCTAATATACATATAAAAGAATGGGTAGATGCAGCACAATTCCCTAAATTGATGCGTCGAATGGCGTCTACATTGCAAAATCCTAACTTGTTAGGGGCTTATCTATTGATGGTACTAAGTGTATGTATTAGCTATATTCTTGTTTATATGAAAGAGAATCGTACTCGTGAAGTTGTTACAATGCTGATTATTGGTGTTGTATTATTTTTAACGATGTTATTAACCTATTCGCGTGGTATTTGGATTAGTTTTGCGGCCATGATTCTGTATTGGGCTATTTTCGTAGAACGAAGACTATTCTTATCCTTGTTAGTGGTACCGTTAATTCTATACTTCTATGAAGGGGAAGTTGCTTCGCGACTTTGGTCTATATTCCAAGGTCATGATACGTCATCAGATCTTCGCTGGGCTCTATGGGATAGCACAATGTATATCGTACGAGAAAATCCAATCTTTGGTATTGGGTGGAATACATTCTACTTAGTTTATCCAGAGTATAACTATTACATTCAAGGTCCTAATGTGTTGATGTATCATGCCCATAATTTATATTTAAATATATTGGCTGAAACAGGTATTCCTGGATTGCTATCATTCCTAGCAGTTATCGTCGGTCATGTTATTACATCTGTTCGTTTGAAAGGGGATATGTTCCGACAAGCTGCACAGATAGGTATAGGCGCTTTAGCTATCGGAGTTCCTTTTTAGTGGATTGTCTGATTTTGAGCTCTATAGCCATCAAGTTACTATTGTTTTTTGGCAACTCCTTGGTTGGGTTGGGGCCTTTGTGAAAAGTACAACTTTCCACAAAGGCCCATATGTAAAAGGTATATTTTTGTATAATTAGTAAGTTTTATGGTAGCGATACAATTTCATAGTATGGTATAATTTATACATACCTTAGCAGGGTAAGCTTAAAGTATATTTAACCGGTTTTCTAATGTTAGAATAATTGAACATTATTGCTTGCATTTGAAAACCGGTTTTTTGTATATCTATATTTTTTTATAGGAGGTGTAGCGGTCAGTTTCTGTATATATTATTTTTTTATTATATTGATAAGGCTCTATATATTGTATTGAGATAGTTCGATATACATAAAAAAACAACAATATATACTATTAAATTGATAATTCCTGTGAGTTATATCGATGTGAATAAAACTTATGTGAAAAATGTAAAAACCTATGCGTTTTTGGTCATAATGCACAGTCAGAGTGTGATAAAAAAATACATTTTAGTCATATAAGTTGACAATACATTGGATGTGGACTACGATGAAGTCGGTTTAAGGAACGTATTAGACCAAAGAGATTCAATTGTCGTTTAACAATGTTACTCTTAAAGGAGATGGTTATGGTGATAGACATCAAAGACCGCGTAAAAAATGTGGACCTGCAAGGTAAAATTGTCACTGCTTATGATGCAGCTCAGTTGATTAACCCTAATGACAAAGTTGGTATTTCCGGCTTTACACCATCGGGTTATGCAAAAGTTGTGCCATTGGCATTGGCAGAAAGAATGGAAAAAGAACCATTCAAAATCGATTTGTGGACAGGTGCTTCCGTAGGTGATGAAGCTGATGGTGCGTTAACTCGTGCTAATGGTATTAATCGCCGCTTTCCATATCAAACCAATAAAGATATGAGAAAGGCTTTAAATAGTGGAGATGTTAAATACATCGATATGCATTTAAGCACAATGGCACAAAATATTCGTTATGGATTTTTCGGAGATTTAGATGTAGCAATAATTGAAGTATGTCAAATCAACGAAGATGGTTCTTTAGTACCGACTACCTCTGTTGGTAATTCTCCAACATTTGTTAGTCAAGCTAAAAAAAGGTTATCGTAGAGGTAAATGTATCTCAACCATTATCCTTAGTTGGTATGCATGATATCTATGAACCGTTGGATCCGCCACATCGTAAACCAATTCCGTTGGAACAGGCCGGCGATCGCATCGGTACAGAAGCAATACCTTGTGATCCTAGCAAAATTATTGCTGTGGTTCCAAGTGATGTACCTGATACAACAAGACCTTTAGCTGCTATTGATGATGATGCAAAGGCAATGAGTCAACATCTTATCAAATTCTTTGAACAAGAAATTGCAGAAGGTCGTTTGCCCTAAAAACTTGCTTCCATTGCAATCCGGCGTAGGTTCTGTAGCAAATGCGGTAATCAGTGGCTTGGCTCAAGGGCCTTTCACAGATTTATCTATTTATACAGAAGTAATTCAAGACGGTATGTTTGACTTGATCGATGCTGGTAAAGTAACTGTATGTTCCGGTACTGCATTGAGTCCTTCTCCAGATGGATTGAAACGTTTCTATGCGAATATTGATGAATATCGTAAAAAAATTATTCTTCGTCCGCAAGAAATTTCCAACAACCCTGGTATTGCTCGTCGTATTGGTGTCATTGCCATGAATACCGCTATCGAATTTGATATTTTTGGCAATGTAAACTCTACTCATATTATGGGTAGCAAAATGATGAATGGTGTTGGTGGTTCTGGTGACTTTGCACGTAGTGCATATCTCACTATCTTTCTGTACTAATTCCGTTGCTAAAAATGGCGACATCAGTTCTATCGTTCCATATGTATCTCATGTGGATCATCCAGAACATGACACTATGATTTTCTGTACAGAACAAGGTGTTGCTGACTGTCGTGGTTTGAGCCCAGTGGAAAGAGCTCGTTTGATTATTGAAAAATGTGCTCACCCAGACTACAAACCTATGTTAACTGAATACCTAGAAAAAGCATTAGCTGCAACAAAGAATGCCCATACACCAATGTTGCTTGATGAAGCTCTTTCTTGGCATAAACGCTTCACAGAAACTGGAAGCATGAAAAAATAACCTGTTTTTTTAGGAGGATGATGAAAACATGGCTTACGAAAACTTAAAAGCCCAAATTGCTGAGTACAACAAACTTTGTGACGAAAAATGCGCAAAAACTCCAGAACGTCAAAACTTAAAATACAACCGTGTGTATACACCAGTTGATATTGAAGGCTTTGATTATGAACGCGATTTGGGAATGCCTGGCGAATTCCCTTATACTCGTGGCGTACAACCTACTATGTACCGTGGTCGTTTCTGGACAATGCGTATGTATGCAGGCTTCGCTACAGCTGAAGAATCTAACAAACGTTACCGCTACCTAATCGAATCTGGTGCAACAGGTCTTTCCTGTGCGTTCGACTTGCCAACTCAAATCGGTTATGACTCTGATGATGTTATGGCTGAAGGCGAAGTTGGTAAAGTAGGTGTAGCGATTGACTCTTTGGCAGATATGGAAATCTTGTTCGATGGCATCGACCTTGGCAAAGTATCCACTTCCATGACAATCAACGCTCCAGCATCCGTTTTGTTGGCAATGTATATCGCAGTAGCTGAAAAACAAGGTGTACCTTCCACAGAATTGAAAGGTACTATTCAAAATGATATTTTGAAAGAATATGCAGCTCGTGGTACTTACATTTTCCCTCCAAAACCATCCATGCGTTTGATCACTAATATCTTCGAATATTGTTCTCAATACGTTCCAAAATGGAATACAATTTCTATCTCCGGTTACCATATCCGTGAAGCAGGTTCCACAGCAGCGCAAGAAATCGCATTTACAATTGCTGATGGTATCGCATACGTAGAAGCAGCTTTGAAAGCTGGTCTTGATGTTGATACATTTGCTGGTCGTCTTTCCTTCTTCTGGAATGCTCATAACAATGTACTTGAAGAAGTTGCTAAATTCGCGCATCCCGTCGTTTATGGGCAACAATCATGAAAAGAACGTTTTGGTGCTAAAAAACCAAAATCCATGATGCTTCGTGTACATACTCAAACAGCTGGTTCCATGTTGACTGCACAACAAGTTGATAACAACATCGTTCGTGTTGCTCTTCAAACTGCAGCTGCTGTAATGGGCGGTACTCAATCCTTACATACAAACTCTCGTGACGAAGCTTTGGCTCTTCCTACAGAAGCATCTGTACAAGTAGCTCTTCGTACTCAACAAATCGTGGCTTACAGAATCTGGTTTTGGCTGACGTAGTTGACCCATTGGGCGGTTCCTACTATGTAGAAGCTATGACTAACGCTATCTATGACGAAGCTATGGCATACATCAAGAAAATTGATGAAATGGGCGGCGCTGTAGTAGCAATCGAAAAAGGCTACATCCAAAAAGAAATTCAAGAATCCGCTTACAAATGGCAAATGGAAGTTGAATCTGGCTTACGCACAATCGTTGGCGTAAACAAATTCCAAGTTGAAGAAGAAGCTCCAAAAGACTTGCTTCGCGTAGACGCTTCCGTAGGTGCTAACCAATCTAAGAAAACTCAAGCAGTTCGTGCTAACCGCGATCAAGCCGCAGTTGATAAAGCCTTAGCTGATTTGAAAGCTGGCGCAGCTGACGAAAACGTTAACTTGATGCCATTAATTCTTGCATGCAGTTAAAACATATGCTACTTTGGGTGAAATTTGTAATGTATTGCGCGAAGTATTCGGTGAATACGAAGCTCATTCCACATTATAATATCGGCTAATTTCGGAGGTAATTAATCATGGCAGAAAAACGTATTAGAGTAATCGTAGCAAAACCAGGTCTTGATGGTCATGACCGTGGTGCAAAAGTAGTAGCACGCGCACTTCGCGATGCTGGTTTCGAAGTAATCTACACTGGTCTTCGTCAAACTCCAGAACAAATCGTTGAAGCAGCTCTTTCTGAAGACGTTAATGTAGTTGCATTATCCCTTCTTTCCGGTGCTCATAACACATTGTTCCCTAAAATTGTTGAACTTTTGAAAGAAAAAGGCATGGGCGATGTACTTGTAATCGGTGGTGGCGTTATTCCTGACGCTGATATCCCTGGCTTGAAAAAAGCTGGCGTAGCAGCAGTATTCACACCTGGTACACCAACTGGCGATATCGTTAACTTTCATCAACGAAAAACGTTAAAATAATTAATTGGGCAAGAGGGGTTCAACTGAATAGTTGGCTCCCCTCTATTCCCATATTCGAAAGATAGGTGGTGAGGCGAATGGATTTAGTTAAAGGCCTTTTTGAAGGTTCTAGACTAGCCTTAGCACGGTCCATAACAGCTGTAGAAAACGAGTATGAAAATGCCATCGATATTATGAAGGCAATTTACCCTAAAACAGGGGAATGCACGTATTCTCGGTATTACTGGGGGCCCCTGGTGCTGGTAAAAAGTACTTTGACTGATAAAGGTTGTTAAACATTATCTAGATCAAGGTAAAAAAATCGGCATCGTTGCCATCGACCCAACTAGCCCATTCTCTGGTGGTGCTATCTTGGGGGACCGTATTCGAATGAATGATTTAACATTAAATGAAAATGTAGTTCATTCGAAGCATGGGCACGCGTGGTAGTCTTGGTGGTTTATCTAAAAAGACTGCAGACGTTGTAAAACTCATGGATGCCTTTGGCATGGATTTAGTAATTATTGAAACTGTAGGCGTAGGTCAATCTGAAGTAGATATTGTAAAAAATGCTGATACTACATTGGTTGTACTGGTTCCTGGTCTCGGTGATGATATCCAAGCTATCAAGGCGGGTATTCTTGAAATTGGCGATGTATTTGCTATCAACAAAGCTGACCGAGATGGTTGCGATCGTTTGAATGTAGAAATTGAAATGATGCTTGACCTAGATTCTCGTGAAGTAAAATGGCGCCCACCAATTAAGCGCACAATTGCTAGTAAAGACCAAGGCGTAGATGAACTTATCGACGCTTTAGATGAACATTTTGAGTATCTTGAAGATTCTGGTGAATTGGAATCTCGTCGGGCAGAACGTACTCGTGATGAAATCATCGCAATGATTAATGAACAAATTGGTCGTTATGTAGCTGATAAAATTGTTACAAGCGACGAATTTAATAGCCAAGTGGCAGCTGTTAATGAACGCGAAAGCGATCCATACACAGTTGTTAACGGCGTAATGACAAGCGTGCTAAAGTAGACGGCGACTACATAGCATTAGAGATTTAGCCTTGAAAAGGAGATAATCGAAAATGGCTTTTTAAAAGTATTACAAGTGGATCACATCGGTATTGGTGTTAATGATTTAGCAGCAACTAAAGAATTCTATAAAAAAATGCATTAGGGTATTCAACATCTTCCTGAAGATGAAAGTGGTTGAAGAACAAAAAGGTAAAAAGTATCCTTCTTCCCATGTGGCGATGCTGAACTTGAATTCTTAGAAACTACAACTCCAGATGGCCCTATCGGTAAATTTCATCGAAAAAAATGGCGGTCGTGATGGTATCCAACACGTTGCATTGCGCGTTGATAATATTGAAAATGCTATTGCTGATTTGATGGCTAAAGGCGTTCGTATGATTGACGAAAAAAACCTCGTTATGGTGCAGGCGGGTTCCTCCATTGCTTTCTTACATCCAAAAGCAACAGGCGGCGTATTTGCTTGAATTATGTCAACGTATGAAATAATACAGTATCCAATTCACATCATTATGTATGAGTAATAGATATACATATTCATATAATCACTAGTTATATATTAAATATGTATGCATGCTTGAACTTTAATTATTTAATGAAATAAAATGATACTGTAACAAGTTTTTATTTGGAGGTGCTATAATGGCAACAGTGCAGGAAAAAAATCGAGTTATTGCACGAAAAAAACTAGCTAAAGTTAAAGCTGGTGGCGGTGAAAAACGCGTTGAGAAACAACATGCTCAAGGCAAAATGACTGCTCGTGAACGTTTGGCTAAATTGTTCGATGATAACTCTTTCGTTGAACTTGATCAATTTGTTAAACATCGTTGTGTTAACTTCGGTCAAGAAAAGAAAGAATTACCAGGCGAAGGTGTAGTAACTGGTTATGGTACTATCGACGGTCGTTTAGTATATGCATTCGCACAAGATTTCACTGTAGAAGGTGGTTCTCTTGGTGAAATGCATGCTGCTAAAATCGTTAAAGTACAACGTTTAGCAATGAAAATGGGTGCTCCTATCGTTGGTATCAATGATTCCGGCGGTGCTCGTATTCAAGAAGCAGTAGATGCGCTTGCTGGTTACGGTAAAATTTTCTTTGAAAATACAAATGCATCTGGCGTTATTCCACAAATTTCCGTAATCATGGGCCCATGTGCGGGTGGTGCTGTATATTCTCCAGCATTGACTGACTTCATCTACATGGTTAAAAACACATCTCAAATGTTCATCACTGGTCCTGCAGTTATCAAATCTGTAACTGGTGAAGAAGTAACAGCTGAAGATCTTGGTGGTGCAATGGCTCACAACTCTGTGTCTGGTGTTGCTCACTTTGCAGCTGAAAGATGAAGATGATTGCATCGCTCAAATTCGCTACTTATTAGGCTTCTTGCCATCCAATAATATGGAAGATGCTCCATTAGTAGATACTGGCGATGATCCAACTCGTGAAGACGAAGGCTTGAACAGCTTGTTGCCTGATAACAGTAACATGCCATACGACATGAAAGATGTTATCGCAGCTACTGTAGATAATGGTGAATACTATGAAGTACAACCATTCTATGCTACAAACATTATTACTTGTTTTGCACGTTTTGACGGTCAATCCGTTGGTATCATTGCTAACCAACCAAAAGTAATGGCTGGTTGCTTGGACATCAATGCATCCGACAAATCTTCCCGTTTCATCCGTTTCTGTGATGCTTTCAATATTCCAATCGTTAACTTCGTTGACGTTCCTGGTTTCTTGCCTGGCACAAATCAAGAATGGGGCGGTATCATTCGTCATGGTGCTAAAATGTTGTATGCTTACTCTGAAGCTACAGTACCAAAAATTACTGTTATCACTCGTAAAGCATACGGCGGTTCTTACCTCGCTATGTGTTCCCAAGATTTGGGCGCTGACCAAGTATACGCTTGGCCTACATCCGAAATCGCTGTAATGGGTCCTGCTGGTGCAGCTAACATTATCTTCAAGAAAGACGAAGATAAAGATGCTAAAACAGCTAAAATACGTAGAAGAGTTCGCAACTCCATACAAAGCTGCAGAACGTGGCTTCGTAGACGTTGTAATCGAACCAAAACAAACTCGTCCAGCAGTTATCAACGCTTTGGCAATGCTTGCAAGCAAACGCGAAAACCGTGCTCCAAAGAAACATGGTAATATTCCATTATAATTCGTTTCGATAACAAGAACATCGAATTTGGGAGATACCTTTCTTTACTAATTTTTTAGAAAGGGGAATGATTATGGAAGGACAAGCAGTTACTACCAATCCTTGGTTAATTATGGCCATTAATATGACAGTTGTATTTGTTGTGTTGATTCTTTTAGGTATTCTTATGAAATCGTACATTTAATCGATCCCAACTAAGAAAAAAAAGAAGCACCTAAAACAGAACAAACTGTTGTAACGCCTGCAGCTACTCCAGTGGCTGCTCCAAGTGCATCCGCTCAAAATGAGGATGAAGTAGTAGCAGCTATCGTAGGGTGCCATTGTGGCGATGGGGTACTCATCTGAACAAATTGCATCTATTCGACCTACAGCAACTAGTGCTAAATGGCGCTTGGAAGGTCGCTTAAGCGGTAGAGGTTAATAAATATTTTTAGGAGGCATTTGTAATGAGCAATGCTACAAAAACTAACGGTAAAGCTCCATCTCAAGATGTAGTAGCCGTAATCGTTGGTGCATTAGCGACAATGGGTTATTCCGCTGATCAAATCGCGCATATCCGTCCAATCGTAAGCTATAATTGGAAAATGGAAGGCCGTTTGCGCGGTAGTCGATAAGATTATTGGCTTATTTAGATAATCGATAAGATTATCAATTTATATGTGTAATAAAAAAATTTATAAGTATTGTGTAGACATACACATTTTGGAGGAATTTAAGATGAAAAAATTCAACGTTACAGTAAACGGTACAGCATATGATGTAGAAGTTAATGAAGTAAAAGGCGCAGCTCCTGCAGCAGCTCCAGCTCCAGCAGCAGCTCCAGCTCCTAAAGCAGCTCCTGCACCAGCTCCAGCTGCAGCAGCAGCTCCAGTTCCAGCAGGTGCTGAAACTGTAAAAGCTCCAATGCCTGGTAAAATCTTATCTGTAGCAGTATCCGCTGGTCAAGCAGTTAAAAAAGGCGAAACTTTGTTGATTCTTGAAGCTATGAAAATGCAAAACGAAATCGCAGCTCCACATGATGCTGTAGTTGCAGAAGTTCGCGTAGCTGCTAACCAAACTGTATCCACTGGCGACGACATGGTTGTTCTTGGTTAATACCAAGTTTTGTGTGGCGCGGCTAGTCCGCGTCATATAAAAATTTTATATTTGTGAAAGGGGAACGCATATGGAGGCTTTTGCTGTTGCGATTCAATCCGTTATTAATGATAGCGGGTTCCTCGCATTTACAACAGGCAATGCTATTATGATTCTTGTAGGTTTGATCCTATTGTACTTGGCATTTGCTAAAGAGTTTGAACCATTATTGTTGGGTCCGATTGCGTTTGGTTGTGTACTTGCTAATATTCCTCGTAATGGCTTCGAAGAAGGCGTTATGGCTCTTATTAGTGCAGGTATCTCTCAAGAAATCTTCCCACCTTTAATTTTTCCTTGGTGTAGGTGCAATGACTGACTTTTGGTCCACTCATTGCTAATCCTAAAACATTGCTTTTAGGTGCTGCTGCTCAAATCGGCGTATTCGTTGCTTTAGGTGGCGCAATGATGCTTGGCTTTACTGCTCAAGAAGCAGCTGCTATCGGTATCATCGGTGGTGCCGACGGCCCTACATCCATTTACTTGGCTACTAAGTTAGCTCCTCATTTATTAGGTGCAATCGCGGTTGCCGCATATTCTTATATGTCCTTGGTACCGTTGATTCAACCACCTGTAATGAAATTATTCACTACGCAAAAAGAACGCGAAATTGTTATGGAACAATTGCGTGACGTTACACGTTTTGAAAGAATCGTATTCCCAATCGTTGCAACGATCTTCATTTCCTTATTGCTTCCTTCCATTACATCTCTTTTAGGTATGTTGATGTTAGGTAACTTGTTCCGTGAATCTGGCGTAACTGAACGTTTGTCCGATACATCTCAAAATGCGTTGATCAATACTGTTACAATCTTCTTGGCAACTGGTACTGGTTTAACAATGAGTGCGGAACACTTCTTAAGCGTACAAACAATTCTTATTATTTGCTTAGGCTTAGTTGCATTTATCGGTGGTACTGCTGGTGGCGTATTATTCGGTAAATTGATGAGCTTAGTTGATGGTGGTAAAACAAATCCACTTATTGGTTCTGCCGGTGTATCCGCAGTTCCAATGGCGGCTCGCGTATCTCAAGTAGTAGGTGCGAAAGCTAACCCAGCTAACTTCTTGCTCATGCATGCTATGGGTCCTAACGTAGCTGGCGTTATCGGTACAGCAGTAGCAGCAGGTACAATGCTTGCTATGTTGTCTAGCCATTAATAATTAAATAATTATTCACCAAGGTGTGCCTAATTAGGTACACCTATTGGTGAATAAAAAAGCCCTTATAAATTATGTAATCATACATAATTAGGGTATATTTGCAATATATGCTTTCAGATCGGTCATTAGGTGATTAGCAAGATTTCACAGAATAACCTTCTAGTGCTTTAAATATAGTAGAGGTGGTCACTTGTTATCAATTGAATTAAAAATACTGATTTGTTTTATTTGGGCATTTATTGTATTTTTTATTACTGCACTGATTATCGGTAATGAAGGAAAAGCTAAATGGTTTCAACGTAGAACTAAATATACTTGGTTTAATCGCCGAGGGTTTTTTTAGGGAAAGCGTTATTTTTTGGCTATCCTAAAACTAAAAGAGGGTTATGGGTATAACTTTTTTTGATGGCTTCTGCTATCTGTATTGTAGGCTATATTTTATATCTCATCTAATGCAATCGGTGCATTTCTCTGAAGGGAGATGATGATGTATGGGTACTGCAGAACAAACCTTAATCGTCCTTGCAGTCATGGCTGTTTTTATTCGTTACGGAAATTATTCCTTTAGCTATTACTTCTCTAGGCGGCGCAATTACACTAGGCCTTATGGGTATTATTACTCCTAAGGTTGTATTCTCTGGTTTATCTGATAGTACAGTTGTGTTGTTCGCTGGCATGTTCGTTGTTGGTGCTGCATTGTTCTACACTGGTTTAGCTCAAAAAATTGGGGAAACAGTAGTATCTCATGCAGGTACTAGCGAAAATGGCTTAATGCTTGCCATCATGGTTGTTACAGCAACTATGTCCGCATTCTTATCTAACACTGGTACAACAGCTGCATTACTTCCAGTAGTTGTAGGTATCTGTGCTGTTGCTAAGATTCCTGCTTCTCGTCAATTGATGCCTTTAGCATTTGCTGCAGGTATTGGTGGTATCATTACAATGGTTGGTACACCACCTAATATCATTGTAAGTGGTACATTAACTAAATTTGGTGAACAACCATTTGGTTTCTTCGAATTTGCTTGGATCGGTATTCCTTTGACTATCGCTACTATCATTTTCATGATGCTCATTGGTAAACATTTACTTCCTAAACATGAAATTCAAGATGCTGGCGATGTTGAACAAGAAGTAGCTGCTGAAGATATTTCTAACGATCCTAAGAAACAATTATATTCTGGTCTTATTCTTTTTAGGCGTAATCATCGCTATGATTTTTAGGTGACTTCTAAAAGGCTATGGTATTAACTTACCATTGAGCATGGTTGCAGTTATTGGCGCAATGCTTTGCGTATTGACTGGTTGCTTGAACGAAAAACAAGCTTACACATCCATTGACTGGGTAACAATCTTCTTATTCGCTGGTATGATGCCAGTAGCAACTGCACTTGACCAATCTGGTGCAGGTAAAATGATTGCTAATGCAGTAATCGGCGTTATGGGTTCCGATCCTAGCCCTTACTTTGCAACAGCAGTATTATTTGCACTGTCTTGTGTTATGACTCAATTCATGTCTAACACAGCATCTTGTGCATTATTGGCTCCTATCGGTATCTCCATTGCTCAAGGTATGGGCGCTGACCCTCATGCAGTATTGATGGCTATCGGCGTTGCAGCATCTTGTGCATTCGGTACACCTGTAGGTACACCTCCAAATACATTAGTACTTGGTCCTGGCCAATACAAATTTACAGACTATGTAAAAAGCCGGCGTTCCATTGATCTTTAGTTTGCTTCGTAGTAAAGCTTTAATTATTATCCCAATGGTATGGCCATTCTTCCCTGGTAAATAATAGGGGATAGGTTACTCTACTATAAAAGCACATACGAGGTCGAATCGTAAGATTCGGCCTCGTTTTTTTATGATTTTAGCCTATATGATTTTTAATATAGATTACATATAAGTGTAATCAAAAGCAATATGAATTAAACTAATTTGCATGATTAATTTTACACAATTGACTACATCGAAAAAAATATGATATAGTATATTGTGTAAGATATAATAATGTAATGTTGAATAAGGAGGTCATCTATGACAAAAGAAAGATTTAACATGTTAGTTGGTTCTATTGGTGCATTTATTGGTGTATTTGTATTTTTTTAGCCTATATCCCACAAATAATTGCTAATCTTCATGGTCAACCCTAGTCAACCATGGCAACCATTATTTGCAGCAGTATCCTGTTTGATCTGGGTATTATATGGTTGGACAAAATCACCTAAACGTGATTATATTTTAATCGTACCAAACCTTGCAGGCGTTATTTTAGGTACACTAACATTCTTAACATCTTTCTAAGTGCTATAAGAAAAAAAATAGTATTATTGTTATATAGTGAATAATAGTAAAGATATTACTTTACTTTTATAAATATAAATGAGGTCGAATCGTATGATTCGGCCTTTTTTTAGAGTGAAGTTTATATGTTAGATTAAAACATAGATAAGCGTTAAATCTGTTGTAATAAAAAAAATAGTTTTTTTATGATAATAAATATTGATAATTAAATTCCTATTATAATGATTAGGATTTTTATAAAAATTGATAATTACAGCATTCTCATTTGTTGAATATCATATTCAATTAATTAAATGAAAAAGTAAATATCAAAATACCTATAAACATAGGCTTTGTATGATAAAAAAATGAAACAAAGTAATATGCAAAAATATATACAGTTTTTTATCATTTTCATTTGACTTTCAAAAAGAACTGTGTGATAATGAGAACATAAGTTGAGGCAAGTGCCTTTCTAAATGATAATAAAAAGTTCTGATCTATATTTTTATGGAGGTCCTAATTATGAGAGTTATTGCTGATGGTTGCATTAAATGTGGTTCTTGCGCATCTGTTTGCCCAGTTTCTGCTATTTCTGAAGGCGAAACTAAATACGAAATCAACGATACTTGCATCGATTGCGGTTCTTGCGAATCCGTTTGCCCAGTATCTGTAATTTCCGCTGAGTAATCACAAATTAAACGGCCCCTCATTGAGGGGCTTTTTATTTTGCCTAAATTTGCTTAACTTAGTATAATAGGACTATTAAGATATATATTATTATAAGGGAGTACAGCTTGTTTTTACATTATACTAATCATTTTGGTTGCTATTGGATCAATGGACTAAATATTACATGTATGAATCATTTTTATGTTAGGTGAGTCTTTAGTGGTTATTCCCAATGTATTTCATTTAACATATATTATTAATCGCGGTGCA
>BNJU01002037.1_pt1 | contig 79321 bp, 128 predicted proteins | sample 8539281 | NCBI WGS metagenome assembly BNJU01 (sample SAMD00202456, study PRJDB9452) | human saliva metagenome | isolation source: human saliva | place: Japan
CATGATGCAGGGCGTGCCGGATAATCGTCTGGTCCATGGCGTGACAGTGGAACATGAATCGCTCAGGAGCGAGGCGTAGACCGCCCAGGAAGCGGCGTGGTCGGGGTGGAAGTCCGCTGTCTGTGGAGGGCTGAGCCGGCGGAGGCCAGGCGTCGAGGTGCGTGGAGTCATGAGTGCTCTGTCAGATTGAGGGCGAGGAAACGGAATGCTGTCGCTTCAGTGCGAGCCGTGGTGGAGAAGTATTGGGAGAGCTGCAGCAAGGACTCTCCGGAGAGCCTGACGCGTCGGGGTCACTGGGAGCGGTGGAGGCTGATGCCTGGGATCGGGGTGGGGAGACGACCGGAGGATCGCCTCGGCCATCGCGCGGACGGGCGTCGGACCACTCGGGCCTGAAGCACTGGCCTGCGCCCCGAGACCCCTGGGAGTCTCGGGAGGCCATGGAAAGCGTGGAGTCCCGGAGCTCGCGGGCGCACTGCCGCCTCACGGCGTTCCCTCCCAGGTGGGGCGCCCGCACCACAGGTCCAGGGAGTCGCGTTGACGGGCTGGCCAGGGCGACGACGGCACGGGCGTCGTCGGCCTGCCTCCAGCCGAAGCGAGCGGCGGCCTCGCCAAGCGATCATGGCGATATCGGCAGCCGCTCGTGAACGCGCACGCTCCACTCCGGGTTGTCCTGCACGCACGATCTCCGGGAAGGACAGGAGCCAGCCGCGCTCGGACCTTCCTGACGGACTGGCACTGGAGAGGCCAGCAGGACGCCGCGTCCTCCAGGAGGCTTTCCGGAGCCGTTGACGAAGGCACTCAACGACCGAGGGCGTTAGCTCCCAGGCCGACGACGAGGGAGGTCGGCCCTGAGAGGCGCTGATGACGGTGCGCCGGAGACTCCGGCGAGGGCGGCGTACATCATCGACTCGTCATCGCAGCGTAGCCGCGCTCCCGGGTCAGGGTGAGCGCGGCGGCGCGATGGCGGCGTGCGGGTGCAAGCAGCCTGGGTGGCGCGCGTCAAGTTTGTTCCGGCTCACACGCCTATTCCTGCGACTCTGCGGCGCATCATTGCACAAATGCAGATATGCGCGAGGTTCCTCACAGGCAGCGCCCGTGCCGCCTGATTCACCAGCGACCGCGGTAAAACCGGCCACCAACGTTGCACTAAGGCGTCATTCGTGACACTTTTGGGCACTGTGCGTCACCAAAGCTCAGACATGACACGTTAAGGAGCGATAGGGTGGGCAGTGTCATTGGTCACTGACAACCCGTACAGCAGCGTGGACTGAGCTGTCGCACCGCCGCTCAGGCGAGTACTCGGGCTACGCCGAACTCCACTCAGCGGCTCCCACCCGGAGACTCGTCCCTGACATCGAGGCACTGGCGGCCCAGGCCGAGTCAAACGAGTGCGCACGCTCACCATCTCTCCCGCCGGCGACCGCCGTCTCGAGGCTTTCTCCCCACGCAGCGAGGCGAGATCGCCCCATCGCGGATCGAGGGGATCGCACCGTCGGCTCACAAGGCGGCGTCGCGCTGGCAGAGCCGGCCAGCAGGAGGAGGCCGCGTCAGCGCTCAGGGCGACGCACCGTCGCCAACAATGTGACACCTGTTCGCGCAGCCGGAGGAGATGATGAATGACACGGCGCCGATGGACGTTGAGCGGCTACCGGCTCTGCATCGCAGCCTCTCACCCGACTCACCGAGCATCATGGAATCCGGAACGGTTCAGAACTGGCTGGGAGGATCTCTATCACCCCATTGAGGCGGACTGTGCCACCCTCCACCGGACCCGGTTCCTGGTCTGGTCGAGGACCGTTGCGGTACCTCAACGGAGCCACACGCATGCTCCACTATTCAGGCAGGCACTTCGTCCACGCACTGTTCGAGACGATTCACCCGTTCACGGACGTGCAACGGCGCGTGGCCGGGCACTCATCCATCACGGTACTGACCGCCGGGGGCTGCTTCCTCGGCATGGTGCTGCCGACGAGCCTGGTCCCGTCGAGACGCTGAGTCACCGAGTGCGTCGAGGCGCTCTCCGCTTATCAGCGAGGACGCCGCCGATAAGACTCGAAACCCCGCCCTCGGTCAACAAGCGTGGATCACCTTCTCCTTGGCGGTTGTGCTGGCCCGCGACCGCGCGGAGCAGATCTCCTCCGAGCTCGATCGACGTGCGCTCCGACTGGCATATCGCGCTGAGGCACGCCAGTCGAGAGCACCGGTCGCCACCCGCGCAGTGATCTCGCGACATCACGCATTCCTTGAGTGGGACTGCCCGCCACTCCAGTCCCGACCATCCCACGGCATCGCAGAGATCTCACGGGTGTCGCGCACCGCGGCAACGCGCGAGGACTTGGTGACGCTCGGCCGCTGGGATCCTCACGACGGAGTCGATCGGCGCAGGGCGCCGCGCGCACGGCCCGCGCAGTGCTGGAACACCACCACTCCGCCGAGCGCCGTCGCCAGCACACGCTTCTGGACACCAGGAGTCTCCCGCGCCGGCGCGCGCAGCTCCCGCACGGCCCGCGCCGCGTTAAGCCGGCCCGCGGGGCCGCCTTCAGGAGTGGGAGGGTGCGGCCTCGTAGGCGGCGATCTCGCCGACCTTGCCGTAGCTGCTGGTGCCGTGGCGCAGGTCGAGCCAGATGTCGACGAGCGCCCAGGCGGCCGGGGCCGCGACGACGTTCCTGCCCCATGCGCAGATCTGGGCGTCGTAATTTCACCGAGCCGCGCACAGCGAGCAGGCTCGCAGCGGTCGCCGCACGCACCCCTGGGACCTTGCTGTCTGGCGATGGTGGTTCCCACGCCGGTGCCCGCAGATGAGAACACCGAGGTCGGCCCGCCCTCGGCGACGCTGCGCATGACCCGGAAGGAGACCTGGCGGGTGGATGTCCGGTGCGGACAGGTCGACGACGTCGCTCACGCGCTCATCCTCGACCAACCGCTCTTCGGATGGCCTCCTTCGAGGGCTCCTGTTGCCTGAGCGCCGATGGCGATCTGCATGCGCTCAGTCCCTCAGGCCTCGTCACGGAAGGCGAGTATGCGGTCACTGAGCGTCAGCAGGGTTCCCTGAGACGGCAAAATCGGCGATGACCTCAGCAGAGCTCCGACCCCGTCTCATCTGGAGCGCAGCCCTCGAGTACCTGTGCAGGAAGGCTGAGGGATCGGCGGCGTAGGAGGACAGGTCGAAGTTCACCCCGATCTGGGAGAGACGCGAACTCCAGGTGTGCGGCGCAGGGTCGGCGACCCGGAAGGGCATGGGGCCAGCGTCGATTCCTCGATCCCGGACGGCCCGCTCGCCTCATCGCGACCATCTCCGGGGACCGGAGTCGTAGACCAGACGGCCGCCGGGAAAGCGGTGGGGACAAACGCGTTGACGAGGTCTCGAACTGAGCTGGTCTCCAGAGGTAAAGACCCGGAGGCCACTGGCAATCAGTCCGCCGCTGGCGTCGACCTCATCCATCCAGCGATGATCGGTTACGGAGAGGGAGCTCCGCGCTCGCTCATGGGGCTCGACCCAGGTGCGTCGGGACTCGAGAACGTCGGGGAAGTCCAGGTTGTAGATCAGCGCCCGACCGTTGTCGACCTCGTCAACGAGACGATCCAGTCCGCAGCCGAGATCGACGACGGCGGCTTCGGGGTGGGTGTCCCAGGTAGCGCCGGATCTCCGTCACGGCGGCAAGGTGGCGCAAGGCGTAGATGGCGGCGGGCATCTCGCCCATATCCATGTCCTCGACGCCAGGACGTAAGGCGGAGACCATCGAGACCAGGCGCTCGGACCAGGAGTCTGAAAGCAGCTCAGCCAGCTTGCGCGCAGCACGAGCCCGCCCCAGAAGCGGGAAGAAGAGAGTCTCCCTGAACCCCTGCACCGATCATGGTCTCATCCTAGGAGACGGCACCACCGATGTCGATACTGACAATCACATTCATTCTCATTCATAGGAGGCCTCGCTGGTGAAGGACTCGATGAGTCGGGAGGCGAAGGACTCCGCAGCCGACAGGAGGCGGGGACCACGCACCAGCATGGTGACATCGCAGCCCAGGGCGGACATCCACGTGGCGGCCTCGCAGGCGACGACCCGCCACCGACGACGATGAGATGCTGCGGATCTCTGCACGCCGGTGGCGTCACGCGGTCCCAGGCCTCAAGGCCTTGGAACGCTAGCAGGCATGACGGGCTGCGCGCCAGTGGCGAGAACGACGGCGGCGGCGGCGCGAAGGACCCGCCCCTCAGTCGGTTCTTACGGCGACGCGCCGTTCTACCGTCGAGGCGAGCCCATCCGCGAACGACGTCGAGCCGGCACCCTCGGCCCAACTCACCTGACCAGCGTCGTCGTAGCGGAAACCCACTCGTCACAACGCTCGAGCAGATCGACGGCGACAGCCTGGCAGGGCGCAGGCCGCCGAGGTTGGCGACGCCGCCGCGACCTCGATAGAACTGAAGGAAAAGCCTTGCTGGGCATGCGGAGGCGTAGTAGGAGCACTCGCACCCAGGAGCTCGCCCTCAACGAGGACCGCGGTCAGTCGGTGTTCTCGATGGCGTACTGAGCGACGTTCTCCCCCGCCGGCCCCGCCACCGATCACGACGACATCGTAGGTGCTGGTCTGCTCAGGCACCGTTTCGTGTGCGCGACTGATGCTGCCACCGCATCTCGACCGGCCGACCTGCACGGCATGTCGAGCCTCAGGACACCCAGCGAGGAGTGATGGCGTCGATCTGTGTCGAAGAAGCCAGGGTATTCCTCCGCAGCCCCTCCCCGTCCCCGCCTCACTTCGACAGAAACTCGAAACAACGCGGCTCCGGGTTGTTTGTGAAGTTTTGGTTGGTGAGTGAGAATTTCGTCGCGGCGCCCCTCACGGCGAGCGGTCCATCATGGGGGCGTGAACGCAACGACCGAGCACGCTCTGGGTGGGCGCCTGGGACCGGACCTCTGGGCCTGGGTTTCGAGGCCCGCACCTGGAGCTGTTGCCCGACGACGAGGACGACGGCGCCGTCGCCACCCTGGTGCGCCACCTGCCGGCTCGACCTCGGCGTCTGCCGGCACCCCCTCCTCCCCCTCATCTACCTCTACCTGCACGGCTGGAACGACTACTTCTTCCAGACCCATCTGGCCCGCGAGATCTCTGCCTGGGCGGGCCTTCTACGCCTGGACCCGCGCCGCTACGGCCGCTCCTCGGCGCGAGGGCGAGATGCTGGGCTGGTGCACCTCGCTGGCCGAGTACGACGTGAGGACCTGGGCTGGCTCCGTCCGCCATCCGCGCCGAGCAGGCTGGGAGACCGATGTCCGTCCGGTCACCCACGGGCGGGCCTGTCGCCTCCTGTGGGCCGGACCGCCACCGGGGGCCCTGCGCGCCCTGGTCCTCAACTCCGCCTGGCTCTCGCCCAGGGATCCGAGCTCGTGCGCACCGTCGGCGACCCAGTTCTCGCACCCTGGCGCTGCGTGACCCGCGCATGTCGATCCTCGACGGCTGGGTCGTGACCCGGCTCGCGTCTTCTCCATCACCGACGGCTGGCTCCCGAGCGTGACGGCGAGCGCCCTGATCCCGCCTGGGCCGAGGACCCCTCACGTGACCGGTTGGGACATCAACCCTGCCTGGTCGATCAGTCTCCGCCCGTGCGCGTGGGCTGGCTCCAGGCCGTCAGGCGGAGGGCCACAACCGCGTCGCCCAGGCCTGGACATCCGCTGCCCGGTGCTGTCCATGGCTCGGCCCACCCGCCTCGGGGTGACGTGGACTCCGGAGTCGCGCAGCCGCGGACACGATCATCGACGCCGACGCCACCGCCCGCCGCGCCGTCATGCTCGGCAAGCTGGTGACCATCGCCCGCTTCCCCGGCGGGGTCCACGACCTCACCCCTGTCCCGGAGCCGCCCGTGCGCGAGCAGGTCTTCCGCCCCTGCGCCGCTGGATGGCTGCCTACGTTGCGTTGAGCCCCTGCCCGGCCAGCTGCCCGGCCAGGGTGTTCAGAGGCCGCCGTCGGGATGTCGCGCAGGTCACCCAGGTGGGCGCCGCGCACTTTCACGCGCCACACGCGCCAGCCGTCGGCGTCGGTGACGTCCTGGGCGGCGTTGGCGGCTGATGTCGAAGTCGGGTGAAGGAGCGCCTGTCGACAGGGTGATGACTCCTCCACCGACGAGGTCGCCTCGTGGTAGATGCGGCGCAGCCGCCGCCAGATAGCTCGGCTGGCTGAGCGCGAGCCGCCAGCGGGCCGCCAGCTCGCGGCTCCCTGGACCAGGAGGGACTTCGAGGGTCCCCGCCCAGCGCTCGGCCACCGGGTCGAGCGCGTCGGCCGACCCGCGCAGCGGTTCCCAGGACACGAGCGGCACCGCGCCGGTGGGCGCCCGTGCGGGTCTCGTTGGGGGCCACGGTGGACCAGGCCTCCGCGGCCTGGACAGAGCGCGGTCTCTGAGGTCTTCGCCCGCGGGCGAGGTCGCGGCGGCGAGGTGGGCGGTGCCGAGGCCGCGTCCTGCGCAGACGTGGCTGAGCCACCTGCGAGCGCCGCCGTCCCATACGGGTACGCGGGGTCGCCTCCGCCCCTGGGCATCAGTCGCCCGAGTCGCCTGCCAAGGCATGAGGGGTGGCTGCGCCACATGCTGCGGCGGCGGCCAGCGGAGCGTGCCGGAAGGCACTGAGCCGGCTGACGCCATCTGAGCCGCTCCCCCGGACAGGCTCTCCCGCCGAGGATGTCGCACGCTCCGGGCCAGGCGGCGACCGCCCGCGCTCGGCGCCGGTTACCAGGTGTCATCGGAGGAGCCGGGAGGACGGCCATGGCGCGGCGGCGCGAGTGGCTCGCCACCCGGGCGAGGGCAGGGCGAACTGTCATCGGTGTTCCCTACCGAGAATGCCGGCCAGGTCCCGTCCGACTACTGGCCGGCGCTACTGGCACTGCTGGCGACGTCGTGGTCGCCGGTGTCGTGGTCGGAGGTCGCCGTGACCGTCAGCGGGCCTGATCGCGGCAGGACGTCTGAGAAGCGCTCGACGGGAGCCTGGCACCAGAGCGGTAGTTTCTCGCGGCCCTTCTGGTCGGCCTCGGCGACGCGGGAGGCTACCGGCCGCGGTGTACGTCGTCGGCGCTCGTGGCCGGGTCTCGGCGCTGGCAACGAAGACGTGGGGTCCGCCGAGGCTGTCGGCGACGCCCTCACCCGGTTCGGGGCGCGCCTCCCCGGCAGGCGGAGTGCCGCCCGCCCCGCCCGTCCTCGGGCCGCCCTCGGCCCCACCCTGAGAGCGCATGCACCATGGGGCTGCTCGGCGGTCACGGCCACCGGCTCGAACAGCTCGGAGAGCGCATCGGCGGCACCTGTCGCGGCGAAGGCTCCGGCCGGAATGGCGGCGCCGTCGTCACCGCGCGCCTCGCCGCTCGGGCGTCGCCGCTCTGCATGACGATCTCGATGGGGCCGGTGACCGGGCCCGTGCTCGGCCTGCCCAGCGCATCGATGGCAGCGAGCCGCCTGAGCTCGGCGGCGGGGCGGCCTGCCGGACCGCGGAACCAGCCAGGCCGGCGGGCGCACTGCCACGAGCAGCGGCCCCCGGCGGCCACGTCCATCCCGGAGATCTTTCTCCACCGACGACGATGCGGGACTCGTCCACGATGCGCACATCCACCTCGTGGATCTCGCAGCCCGAGGAGGCCAGCACTCCCAGCCCTCCGACGACGTCGGGCCCAGGGAGGCACTCAGGATCGTCAGTCGCGGTCCGGCCTCGACCTGGGCGGCATCGCCCTCGCGGAACTCGTTCCAGTCCTCGCTGAAGGCCCCCAGCCCGCCCGCGTACCTGCTGGCGATCTCGCGGCGACCAGCGGTGGCAGCCTGGGTCAGACGCGGCACGGCGCAGCAGCCCCGCGGAGTCGACGCTCTCCAGGACCTCGACGACGACGCGACCTGCCCGGTGGCGTCCAGGGCGGTCAGGCTCGCTCCGGCGTCGAGCTCCTCCCACGACAGGGGAAGAGCGGACGGCGCAGGACGTCGACGATCTGTCGCTGAATGGCGACCAGGCTGCGTGACAGGGTGATGGCGTCAGCGGAGCGACCCAGGCGCACGGGCAGGAGGTGGTTACCGTCGAGCTCGTACATGGGCATCGGGATCGGGCCGCCTTCCTCATCGTCCTGCTCCGCGATGGCCCTCAGCACAGATCGGACGCGCATGGGCGGCTCACAGTCGAGTCACCCACGAACACAGGTGCCCAGCCATCCTGTCACGACCGCCGGCACACGGCAGACTATCTCATGATGGCAACGAAGAGTGGGCCGTCGCCCCATCACATCGGCCCGTGTACAGTGAGAAAAACTGCGGGAAAACGGCGCAGATCGAGGTTATCTCCTCGAGTTGTCCCTGATGCTTGGAGAGACCGGTCTCATGGTTGCCTCCACCTCGAGGTGGATGAGGACGCCCGGGCAAGTGGATAAGAATGTCGGCTGACCGGCTCTCGCCGAGAGCCCTCCCACCCCTCTCGCATCACCAGCCTCCCATCACCTACCGTCTGAGGAGCGTTCATGCCGTCGGTCTCGTCCACCACGACTCCACCGGACGCACCCGAGATCGCTGCCCCTCCCGGCGTCCTCCTCCACCCCATCACCGTCATCCTCGTCGCCGGCTCCCCGCGCCGCAGCCCCTCGCATCTGAGCGCCTACGCATCGTCGAGCCTGGCGGCCACGCACCTGGCTGGCCCCGGCACCGGCCGCGACCACCTGCGCCGCACTGACCTCATCATCGGCATCGTCCTCCGCCCTGGGGACCCCAGGGACAGATCGCCCTGTCCGCCTACATCCACCAGCCCCAACGGGTGTGGACCCTGCTGACCGCCTGGGCCGTCCCCGGCCACCTGCTGCCAGTGACCGGCAGCCTCATGCTGCTGTCCATCGGCGTGCTGCTGGAGCGGCTCTGGGCACGCGACGGTGGCTGGCCACCGCCGCCGTCTCCTCCGCAGGGGGATCGTCCCTGGCTCCAGGCGCTCTACCCCTCATCGGCCGCGTGTGGGACGCCTGGTCGCCCTACCTCATTCACGCCCCGATCCAGGGCATCAGCCTGCCCACCGCCGGCCTGGTGGCGGCCTCCACCAGCGTCATGCGCCCGTCCTGGCGGCGGCGCACGCGCCTGGCGATGTCGCCGTCCTCATCGTCTCGGCCGCCGGACCGGAACCGTGGAGCTCTGGCCCGCCTGGGAGCCGGCATCATCGGCCTCATCATGGGCGTCGTCCTGGAACGTGGGCAGCAGTCGGCCCCCTCCCAGGAGCTGCCCCGGCGCGTGGAGCGCGAGCTCGTGGCCTTCCTGGTGGCCTGCTGGGCCGTGAGCTGCGCCCTGGCGGTGGTGAGCAACGCCGCCGGGCCCCTGGCCGATGCCCGCTACGGCCTGACCCCCGCCATCCTTCCCAAGGACGCCGTCATCTACCCCGTCGAGCAGCTCCTGATGTGCATGCCGGCGCTCCTGCAGCTGGTCCTGGCCGACGGACTGCGCCGTGGACGCCGCTCAGCGGCCCACGGCACCATCGCCCTCCAGATGTTCCTGGGGGCCTGCGCGGCCCTGTTCGCCCTGGTGGAGAAGATCGGTGAGCAGCTGCCCGAGTCCGCTCTCACCACCACGGCCCGGCTCCTGCACAGCTGGCTGCGCTCGGGGCACCTGCTGGTGCCCCTGCTGCTCAACATCGTGGTCATCAGTCTCGTCGTGTGGAAAAGAAGCCGCTTCACCCTGGGGTCGTGCCCCGGCGTCATCCGCCGCGTCGTCGTCGCCTGGGTCCTGACCCTCGTCGGTGGGGCGGTCCTGACCGTCGTCAGGGGCCTGCTCATGCGTCCCAGGACTTCCCCTACGCGACCTGGTCCGCCCTGCTGGAGACCCTACGTGTCCCACCCTGCTGCCCATCAGCACCGGCGGCATCATGGGCCCTGATCGTCGAGTCACGACCCCGTGGCTCTACCTGCTCACCGCCTGGGTGCCGGTCCGGGTGTGGCTCCTGACGATCCTGTGGTGTGGCTAGCCCAGTCCGCTCCCGCCCGCACCTGGGTCTCCGACCGTGAGGAGCTCATCGACCCTGGTGCAGCCGAGGCGCCGGACCCTGGGGTGGATGCTCACCTGGGAGGGCAACGAGGCCTGGGTCAACGAGGCGGGCACAGCCGGCTTCTCCTACCGGCCCAACCGCGACGTCGCCCTGACGGTCGGGGATCCCGCCGCCGATGACGCCGATGTGGACCAGGCGGTGCGCGAATTCGCCGACTTCGCCACCGACGCCGGACTCATCCCGGCCCTCTACTCGGTGCACGCCCCGGCGATGGAGGCCGCCCGGGCCATGGGCTGGACGATCCTGCAGGTGGCCGAGGAGGCCGTCCTGGACCTGCCGGACCTGGCCTTCCGCGGCAAGGCCTACCAGGACGTGCGCACCGCCCTCAACCACGCCAAGAAGGAGGGCATCGAGGCGGTATGGACCACCTTCCGCGACTGCCCGGCCGGTCGGCGGGACCAGATCCGGGCCATCTCCCAGGCCTGGGCCAGTGACAAGCCGCTGCCGGAGATGGGGTTCACCCTGGGCGGCCTGGCCGAGCTCGACGACGCTGAGACGCGCCTGCTGCTGGCCGTCGACGCCGACGGCACCGTCCAGGGCGTCACCTCCTGGTTGCCGGTCTACCGCGACGGGCGCGTCATCGGCCTGACCCTGGACTTCATGCGACGCCGTGAGGGCGGTTTCCGCCCCGTCATGGAGTACCTCATCGGGCGCGCCGCTCAGGACGCCCAGGCCGAGGGCCTGGAGATCCTGTCCCTCGTCCGGGGCGCCGCTGACCCGCTCCGCCCCGGCCGACGGCGGCGCCTCCTCACCCTTCGACCCGCTCCTGAACCTGCTGGCCTCCGTGCTGGAGCCGGCCTACGGCTTCGGCTCCCTGCACGCTCTACAAGCGCAAGTTTCGCCGCGCGCGGTGCCGATGTACCTGGCGGTTCCCGACCTGGTGGACCTGCTCACGGTGGGGATCGCCATCGCCCGCCTACCTGCCCGACCCTCAAGCCCTCCCAGACGGCGCGCTTCGCCCACGTGCTCATGCAACCGCGACTGACCGCCGGCTCCACACCCAGGTCCCCGCCCGGCCCTCGGCCCATGCACTGCAGACGCCGGGGCCGGCCGGCTCATCCCCCTAGGGTTGAGTCGGCCGGCCCCTGGGCGGTGCAGCCCGATCAGTGCGTCCTGGGCCTACTCGGGTCTAGTCGGCCTTGTCCTCGACGGCCGCGCGCCCGGCCTCCAGGCGGGCCACCGGCACACGGAAGGGCGAGCAGGAGACGAGTCCAGGCCCGCACGGTGGAAGAAGCCGATGGACTCGGGGTCGCCGCTGTGCTCGCCGCACACGCCCATCTTCATCGTCGGCTTGGTGGAGCGACCGCCCTCGACGCCCAGGCGCACCATGCCGCCCACGCCGTCGGCGTCGATGGTCTCGAAGGGCGAGACCCCGAAGATGCCGTCGTCGATGTAGCGGCCCACGAAGGATCCCTCGACGTCGTCGCGCGAGAAGCCCCAGGTGGTCTGGGTCAGGTCGTTGGTGCCGAAGGAGAAGAAGTCGGCCTCCTGGCGACGTGGGCGGCGGTGACGGCGCGCGCGGCAGCTCGACTCATGCAGCCCACCGAAGTCGAGCGCGTAGCCGGAGGCCTGGAGACCTCCTGCAGCACGTGCTCCACGCGCTCGCGCGCTCAGCTGGAGCTCACGCACCGACCCGACGAGCGGGATCATGATCTCGGGGTGCGGGTCGCCGCCGGCCTTGAGGCGCCTGACAGCGGCCCTCGGCGATGGCGGCGCACCTGGAGCTCCGATGAGGCCCGGCATGGTCGCAGCAGGCGGACCCCGCGCAGGCCGAGCATCGGTTGGACCTCGTGGTTCTTGCGCACCACGGCCAGGAGCTCCTCGTCGGCTGGGTCCAGCTCGCCGCGCTCGCGGTCCAGGGCCACCTTGACGCTCAGCTCGGTCAGGTCCGGCAGGAACTCGTGCAGCGGCGGGTCGATGAGGCGCACCGTCATGGGCTTGCCGTTCATCGTCTCGAACATCTGATGAAGTCGCCCTCTGCAGCGGCAGGAGGGCGGCCAGGCGGCCTCGCGCTCGGGGTCGGAAGAGGCTGGATGAGGTTCTGGACGAACTGCTTGCGCTCACCCAGGAACATGTGCTCGGTACGGCACAGGCCCACGCCCTGGGCGCCGCGGTGAATGGCGTGGCGGGCGTCATCGGGGGTGTCGGCGTGGCGCGCACTCGAGGCGGCGGACCCCATCGGCGTGGCGCATGAGGCGGTCCACGGCAGTGACGAGCTCGCGGGTGTCGTCGTCGCCGGTCGCGTCGAGCGCCTCGGTCAGGCCGCGGCGCAGGTAGGTCATGACCGGGAGTCGACGACGCCCACCTCGCCGAGGAAGACCTCGCCGGTGGTGCTGTCGATGGCGATGATGTCTCACTGGTGAGGACCTCCTCGCGCCCGCGACGCGAAGCGGTCTTGGCGGCGGCGTCGACCTCGAGGGCCCTCGGCGCCGCACACGCAGGTCTTGCCCATTCCGCGGGCGACGACGGCGGCGTGGCTGGCTCTTGCCGCCGCGGGCCGTGAGCACGCCGGCGGCCGCGACCATGCCGGGCAGGTCGTCAGGTTGGTCTCGCGGCGCACGAGGATGACGGAGTCGCCCTTCTCGGCGCGGGAGACGGCCTCGTCGTTGTCGAAGGCGATGTAGCCCACGGCGGCGCCCGGGGAGGCGGGCATGGCACGGGTGAGCGGGTCACGGCTGGAGTCGTCGTCGAACTGGGGGAACATCAGCTGGGTGAGCTGCTCACCGGAGACCGGGTGAGGGCCTCGTCCATGGTGATGAGCTTCGTCGACGAGCTGCGGCCACGCGGAAGGCGGCTGCGGCCGTGCGCTTTGCCCACGCGGGTCTGGAGCATCCACAGCTTGCCGCGCTCGATGGTGAACTCGATGTCGCACAGGTCGCGGTAGTGGGTCTCCAGGCGGCGCATGATGGCGCGCAGCTCGTCGTAGGAGGCCTTATCCAGGCGCTCGAGGTCGGCCAGGGACAGGGTGTTGCGGATGCCGGCGACGACGTCCTCGCCCTGGGCGTTGACGAGGTAGTCGCCGTAGACGCCAGTGCGCCCGGTGGAGGGGTCGCGGGTGAAAGCAGACGCCGGTGCCGAGGTCTCCATGTTGCCGAACACCATGGTAGCACGTTGACCGCGGTGCCCAGGTCGTGGGGATCTTCTCGCGGCGGCGGTAGATGGGGCGCGCTCCGCGTTCCAGGAGCGGAAGACGGCCTCCGTGGCCATGTCCAGCTGGGAGCGCGGGATCCTGCGGGAAGTCGATGCCGCGTGCTCGTGCACGATGGCCTTGTACTCCTCCACAGCTCCTGGGAGGGCGTCCACGAGAGCTCGATAGTTCATGGAGACGCCCGTGCGGCCTTCTTGGCATCCAGGGCGTCGGAGAAGTGGTCGCCGTCGACGTCCAGGACGGTCTTGCCGAACATCTGGATGAGGCGGCGGTAGGAGTCCAGGCGAAGCGCTGCATCGGAGCTGGCGGCGGCCAGGCCCTCGACGGAGACGTCGTTGAGGCCGATGTTGAGGACGGTCTCCATGACGCGGGCATGGAGAACTGGCTCCGCTTCGCACCGAGACGAGCAAGGGTCCTCGGCGGCGCGAGGCTCGCGTCAGCTCCTCCTCCACGCCGCGCAGGGCGGCAGTGACCTGGACCGAGAGCTCCTCAGGGACCTCGCCGCCGGCCAGGTAGGCGCGGCAGGCGTCGGTGGTGATGGTGAAGCCGGGGAACGGGAGATCAGCCGGGTCATCTCCGCCAGATTCGCTCCCTTGCCTCCCAGGAGGTCCTTCTGGTCCTTGTCACCCTCGCTGAAGCGGTACACGTACTTGAGGCATCCTGCCTCTTTTCGGTTCTTGTGGAACTAGGGACCCGTGCACGCGTAGGCGCACGCGAAGCACTCTATGTGACTTCGGTCCCGATGTTGCAGGTGACTCATCCAGCCGCGAACAGGGTCTGGCGCCAGCCGGCCGAGGGCTGCGGCAGGGCGCAGCGCCAACAGGCCAGTGTGTCCCGGCAGGGTGATGCGGGTGGACGAGGGGCTCGCCGTCAGCGCCCCGGAGGCCGGCAGGACCGAGGCCGGCGGGCAGCGCCAGCGTCGCCTTCTCCTCCCGCTGAGCACGACGGCGGCCAGGCCGCCCTCGAAACTCGCGCACCCAGGCTCCTGGGGTCCTCCCGATGCGTCCTCAGCGAGCGCCGAGGGTCGTGCGTCGGGCGCGAGCACCAGGCAGTGCGGGTAGACCGTCGTGACCGGTGGCAGCGCAGCGCCTCCCCGCCCGAGACCCAGAGGCCGCCAGTCCGTAGAGGCCCGGGCGGCGGGCGCCGGCCATGGAGCCGACGCGCCGCCGGGGTGCACGATGGACAGGCTCGACCGCGCAGGACCCCGAGACGCCGAACCACCGGCACCCGCTCACCCCGACCACGCCCTCACACGAAGAACCCGTCAAAGATAAGCGGCGGATGCCCGCCACACTTCCCGCGTGGCGGGCATCCGCCGCCGGTCCGATCGCGCAGGATCCGACGCGTGCGTCCGACGTCTGATCCGGCGACTAAGGGAACGACGACGAGGACGTCGCACTTCGACTTGCTGAGCACCTGGACGGAGACGGCTCGAAGATGCGGCCGAACAGCGGAATCGACGCCTTTGGATCCGACGATGACGAGGTCCGCCTCGGTCTCCAGGTGACGAGGGTGACGGCATCGACCGCGTGCCCTCGACGACGACGCCCCTGCGAGGGCGACGCCGCGCTCAACGGCGGTATCACGCGCCTTTCCTCGACGACGGCGTAGGCCTGGTCCTCGGTGAGCCTCGACACCCGACATCGGCGACGGGGCGACTCGTTGATGCGAGCCTGTCCCGCGCCGAGACGGGGCTCGAAGCCGGCGACGAGGAGAAGAGCGGCGTCGCACAGGCGAGCCATCTCGCAGGCGCGATCGATGACGTGGGTGTTCGCCTCGACATCGCCGACTCCGGCGACAATGGTGGTATAGGTCACGGATGACATCCTTTCGTGGGGCACCCGATCAGGCCACGCGCAGTCTCAGTGGCGGACACGGCGGCGGCGCGCACCCGCGGGTCCGCGTCCTCGACGGTGTCGATCCACTCGATGAGCAGACCGGCGATGACGAGGAAGACTGCGACGAAGAGCATGGCGTTGACTGCGATCGCCGAGCAGGTGCTGTAAATGGACCGAGGTGCAGGGTCTGGATGAACTGGGGATGACGATCATCATATTGATAACGCCCATGTAGACGCCTCAGCGCTCCTTGCGGATCATCTCAATGGGCCATGATGGGGTACGCCCTGTAATGAAGCCCAGGCCACACCAATGCCGATCATGCGGCAGGTAGAGGACCGCGGTGGCCGGGGCTGCTGATGCGGGTGAGCAGGACCAGTGAGACGGCGGCGAGGCACAGCGCCGCGGTGTGGACGTGCTTTGGGGCCGATGCGGTTGGACAGTCGCGCCAGGAAGAGGCGACGACGTGCAGGGAGACGTAGTAGGCGACCATGAGCCCGGTGGCGAAGCCGGAGGCGTTGTTGAAGGCCTCGGTCTCGGCGTACCCCGGGTCGGACAGGTTCACGCCGAAGTAGGTGACGGCGCACATGAGGCCCAGGTACTGCCAGAAGACGTTCATGGCGTACCACTGGAAGAGGTAGACCAGGGCCATCTTCTTCAGGCCGCGGGGCATCTCGACGATGGCGACGCCGATGTCCTTGACGAAGCCGAAGGCCTCCTCCCGCTTCTGCGCTCGAGCTCGACCAAGCCCTCCGGCGTGGGCGGCGCTCGCTGTGCGGAGAGCACCGAGTGAGCACCGAGCCGATGGAGCACACCGAGCCCACCATGAAGGCGCCGAAGACCCAGTAGGGGATGCCGGCGGCGGTGGCGCCCGCCAGGGTCTCTCCAGAACGACGAGGGTCCCGGCGGCCAGGGCCGAGCCGGCGCCGATGAACAGGGACTGGGCGAGGAAGCCCTTGGCGAGCTGCTTGGAGGGCAGGCGGTCGCCGATGAAGGCCCGGTAGGGCTCCATGGCCGTGTTGTTCGAGGCGTCCAGCAGCCACAGGCACAGCACCGCCATCCACACGGCGGTGACGAAGGGCATGAGGAACAGGAACACGGAGCAGCCGACGGCCCTCGATCAGGAAGAAGGGCTTACGGCGTCCCCACTTCTCGCTCCAGGTCCGGTCCGAGAGCGCCCCGATGAGCGGTTGGATGAGCAGGCCGGTGACGGGTCCGGCCAGATTGAGGATGGGGATCTCGTCAGCGGAAGCCCCGAGGAACTGGTAGATGGGCGACATGGCGTTCTGCTGCATGCCGAAGGAGTACTGATGCCGAAGAATCCGACGTTCATCAGCAGGATCTGAGACAGTGCTCATCATATGGCTTGTGCGCGATGTCCGCCGCGCTATTCTGGGAAGTCTGTGCCACAGGTCATCCTTGTCCTGGGCCCTGTGAACTCTGTGGACGCCGCCCGAGACGGACGCCGCGCTTCCTGCCCGAGAGAACGCTGTACGGGACGGCCGGGATCTCAGGAAGTCAAGCAGGTCAATGATCCACCCAACATGACTAACGTTTGACAGGGTCTTTAGTCCCATTATCGGATCTCGCACGAGCCGGACCGGGTCATGACTCAGGCACGCAGGGCAATCATCCCACGATGCGCGCTGAGGGGCACCTCCAGAGCCAGCGCCTCACCGTCCGGGTCCCTCGGTGGGCCCCTGGTGACCTGAGGCCCGCCGGGAGACGCACGGTGCCGCCTCCCTCCTCGCCGAGCGCGACGGCGGCCACGCCGCCCTCGAACTCGCGCACCCAGGCGCCCCCACTGCGCCGGGGCCCGCCGAGCGGCCGACCCAGGTCGGCGTCGAGGGCGGGGAACCAGGGGGTGCGCGAGTAGTCGTCATGGCCGGTGGCCGTGTAGGGCGCCCTCCCCTCCGCCGAAGACCCAGAAGGCCGCCAGCCCCGTACAGGCTCGGGGACGCGCGGCGCCGGCCATGGAGCCGCCGCCCCCGCCGTCGGGCGTGCGCACGATGGACAGGCCCGGCCCGCGCAGCTCGTGGATCTGGGCCAGGGCCGTGGCCCTCATCGAAGAGTGGCTGTCCCCAGCCCAGCCAGCACTCGTCGAAGCCGCCGCCCCAGGCGGAGTGGCGGTCCCAGCGGCCGGGCTCCCGGCGGGCCTCGGCGATGTTGGGGATGAGGATCTTGCCGACGGCGTTGAGGCCGGCCCCGACCTGGTCGACGAAGGTGTTCCAGCTCGGCGCGGGGGCGGCGGTGTCGGCGACGGTCTCCAGCGGGAGGTTCAGGTCGTAGTAGTCGTCGAAGACGTCGTTGTCCGCCATGATGCCGTCGAAGGCGGTCTCGGCGGTGGCCCGGCAGACCTCCTCCACCCAGCGGGCGCGGTAGTCGGGTCCCACACGCGGGCCTGGAAGCGTCCCGGGGTAGGTGCTCCATTCGACCAGGTCGCCGTTGTCGCGCTTGGCGAGCCAGCCGCGGCGGCGGGCCTCGCGGTAGGACAGCCCCGAGGCGCGCATGGAGTCCGGCTCGAAGTCCCGCGTGGAGGACAGGCACCGGTAGGCCAGGACAGTCATGTCCGGTCGCGCCTCCTTGAGGCGGGCGGCGGCCTCGGTCTCCCAGGGCTGGAGGATCGCCGCCCGGTAGTGGGCGATCGCGAAGTCCAGCTCCCCGGCTCGAGCGGGTTGCCGTAACGGATCCAGGCTCCGACGCCGCCAGTGCTGCTCCTCATGCCCTCCTGGTCGGCGCGGGCACCGGCCTGCTCACTGGCGCCGCCCCTGACGGTAGATCTTGTTGTAGGAGGCGTTGACCTTGACCAGGTCGTCAGGCCGCCTCCACTCGGCCGCGGGCGTTGAGGTCAGACGCTCGTAGAGATCGACGTCGGAGATGACCTCCTGGACCTTGTCCGCCATGACGGTGGGGTCGCCGGGCTCGATGATGATGCCGCAGGGGTCCCAGGTCTGTCCGTCGTCGGTGACGATCATGTCCTCGACGACGGAGCGCACGGCGCCGACGTCGGTGCTCACCGTGGGGATGCCGGCCCCCATGGTCTCCAGGGAGACGACCGGCAGGCCCTCGCTGTAGCTGAGCAGGACGAACAGGTCGAACTCGGCAGGGAGCTCGCGGACCTGACGGTCCCGCGGATGGTGATGACGCTCCAGGCCCCGCTCGACGATGCGGGTGAGGCACTGCTCGAAGTAGGAGGGCATGTGCTCGGTGGGCCCGCACACGTCCAGGTGGATGTTCAGGGCCCCGGTCCACCATGAGGCGCACCGAGTCGATCATGTCCAGCAGGCCCTTGATGGGCACGACGCGGGCGATGTACACCAGCTTCCACAGGTGCTTGTCCGCGCCCTCCTTCTTGATCTCCTCGATGGCGGCCAGGCGCGCGGCGTAGGAGGCGTCGAACTCCGAGGTGACGATGCCGTTGGGGATGACGATGGCGCGCCTGGCGTCGCCGCCGAGCTCATTAGCCTCGGTGATGGCCCGCGGGTAGAGGTAGGTGGAGGCGTAGGCGTAGGGTAGCACAGGGCGCCCCATCTCCAGCCACGGCCATCCACATGCGCTCGCGGCCGGTGACGTCGAAAGTGCGGTAGTCGGTGAGCCTGATGTTGAGGTCCAGCCTGCGTTCCAGGAGGGTGTTGACGGTGTCGCGCACGTAGAGGTTGTGCTCGGTCAGCAGCACCTGGTGCCGTGCTCGCGGGCGGCGTTGACGCCGAGCGCATGGCGTAGCCGGTGGTGGGGCGTGGTAGACCTGGGCGCGCGGGACCGGCTCGGCCAGGACCGCGTAGGCCAGGGAGAAGAAGTCGTGCAGGCACCAGAAGATGTCGGTCATCGACATCCCCAGGTCCGGCATCATGTCGTGGTAGGCCTCCATGAACTCGCGCGTGCCCAGGATCGCCCAGACCGGGTAGCGGCGTGAGGCGCTCAGGCCCTCGCTGATGATGTCCCACAGCGGCTCGGTCTGGCCGTCCTGGGCCAGGGAGAGCATGGCGCCCAGGATGCGCCGGGACAGCTCGCGGCGCTGGCGGCGGTTCATGCGCAGGTCGCGCGGGCGGGCACGCAGGAAGTCCTCCTGGTGCTCCTCCATGGACAGGTAGAGGACCCTCACCCAGGCGACATTGTCCGGCATGCCGTAGAGGTCCTTGAGCGGCGAGTCGGAGTCCCAGGTGATGTGGATGATCCCGAAGGTGAGGTCCGGGTTGCCGGTGATGATGTCGTGGACCACCGCGGAGACCCCGCCCTTGAGGTAGGGGTAGGTGGACTCATGACGATGGCGACGTCGACGTCGGCGTACACGCCGTCCTCGGGACGCCGTCGGGCAGGGCCCGGGCACCGGCCTCAGGCTCCGGCTCCTCGGAGAGCTGGAAGCAGCTCGGCCAGCACCGGCGGGGCCTCGTCGTCGGTCTCCTCCTCGGCGACCTGCTGGGACAGGGATCGCGGCGGCGTGAGGCGGCCGAGGCCACGGACCCCAGGCGATGGCCCGTGGGGCGAGGGGGCCGCGCAGGGCGCGGGGCTGCTGGGGCTCCGGTCGGTCCGGCTCCTGCGGGATCGACCCGGCGGGGGCCGAGGGCTCGCCGTGCACCGGGGTGCGGACTGTACCGGGCGGCGCGCCGGGTGGCATCGGGGCCGGCGAGGCGGCGGGAGCGGGTGCGGCCAGCTCGACCGGCGATGACGCGCGAGGCGGCCGACGCAGCCGAGCTCACGGCACCGAAGATCGGGGAGTCCAGGACGTCGGGCTCCCCGAGGAGGATGGCCCGGGCTCTGGGACGCGGCTGACCGACGCCGCAGCCGGGCGGGGGCCGCCTGGACGACGCCGAAGATCGGCGAGGCAGGAACCTCCGGAGTGGAGGCCGACTCACTGGCCGGCGGCGTGGCGGGCGGATGGTGGACGATCCGGCGGAGGGGTGGCGGCTGAGGGGCCGCTCGGGCGCTGGCCCCACCGGTGGTGACGACGACGCCGCAGCCATCAGGGCCGACCTTGACCCCGGGGCTGGTCTCCTGACCCCGGTCACCGATGCCAGGCGCGTCGTCGGGCTGGGCATCAGGCAGCCATCGGCCAGTGCCGAGTAGCGCAGCGGAAGGCTCTCCAGGCGGGCGCGGAAGAGGATGACGAGCTCACCAGGACATGCGCGCTTTCCCAGAAGAAGGAGTACTCGGGCGCGGCCCACCGCTTTGCGGTAGAGCAGCAGCCCCCAGCGCACACAGCACCAGGTCGACGCCAGCGCAGCGGCAGGGTGGCGTCGGCATCGGCCAGCTTCAGCAGCAGCAGGGCCGCAGCGATCACCCACGTGGATGCCGGAAAAGGAGCAGGGCAGTGGTCGAGTCACCGATGAGGTCGATCTCGTAGCTCGGGAGCGTCAGCACCGTGAACAGGGTCGAGGAGAGGCACACCTCGAGGACCAGCGGAACCTGCTCGGGGACGCATGAGCGCCATGAGCGAGACGACGATGATGACACCGGCGGCCCCGACGACGCAGGCACGAATGAGGCTGGCGGTCCAGCAGCCGACGCAGCGTGCGCCCCCGGTCGCGCAGGCTGGCCATGCCCTCCGTTTGAGAACCGTCTGAGACAGGGCGATCTCGGTGTTGACCCGCGGCGCGTGACCGCGGGAGTAGTAGCAGTAGGCGACGACGGCGGGCTGGAGGCACAGGTGACCAGCGCCACATCGAAGTCGCGACCGAGCCCAGGAAGAGGAAGAATGTCCGACCACAGCACTCCCCCAGGATCGCACCCCGGAGCATGTCCTGCACGAGACGCCGGTGGCGACCCGCACGGGGCCGCAGGATCCTGCCCAGGAGCGCCCCCATGGACAGGAGCTGACTGAGGGCTCCCACCAGCGGGGCAGGTACCACCAGGTGGGCTCGGCGACGAGTGCGACGGCGTAGCAGAGCCAGCCCACCGACCACAGGCGGCGTCGCTCGGCGACGTCGGCGACGATAAGAGCGACTGGACGAAGACGACGTGCAGGGAGGAGCAGAGCGGTATGGACGCCCAGGACGTGCGGGTTCCAGCCGGTCACGGCAGTCACGACGAGGATCTCCAGCGCCGTGGGCACGAGCGCCCACAGGAACGAGTGCCGGCCAGATGGAGCAGTGTCGCCCAGCACCGCCCGCGGACCGCGGCCGATGGAGTCACCCAGGAGCCGGTAGACGGGGGTGCCGATGATCTGGCTGAGCCACGGCACCGCCACTGACACACTCAGGACGATGACCGGCAGACCCGTGCCGCTCACCGTGCTGGCGGCCATCTTCTGGGAGACGACGGGAAGCTCAGGCCGCGCAGGATCGCCGGGGACATTCCCAGGAGCATCGCCGCGCCCCAGTGCCAGCGGGCACCCGGAGCGATGCCACCGCGCTTGAGCGCCCGGGTGGGCGGCGCCGTGATCAGCCCCAGACCGATGAGGACCGTGACGACCAGAACGCCGATGGTGACCTCCACGGGCCAGCCGATCCAGGGCAGCACCGCCGTCACCACGCCGACGACCCCCAGGGTCGCAGCAGCGTTAGCGGTCCGCAGTCGCGGAAAACGATGCTGGTGGAAATGTCGCGGTTCGTATCTGAGTTGGGTCATGGGAGTAGCGGCACCAAGAATGCGTGAGCACGCACGGGCGATCCGAGCCGGACACTCAGGCGCCGTGGTCGAGGAGCGCCACGGCAGCCCGAATGAGGGCGGACAGGTACGGACAGTGAGGACGAGTAGGGCGAAGACGGTTGAGACAGCCCCGCGCAGTGCGGGGTGACGACACCGACCGGCCATGTCCGAGGGACGACTTTCGACGGATCGTCACTCCACTGTATCCGGCAGAGGAGGCAGACATGAGACACCCAAGCCAAACTCTCAGAACATTCTCTCCTGTTTTCTGCTCAGATTTTATTCATTTCTGCCTCTCGCCTCGCCGCAGCGCAAGCCTCAGAGCCCGTACATATTCACAAGTCCGAACTACGTTCCGCAAAGTGCTGCACCCAAGATAATGGCCACTACCTGGAAAAATGAAAGCAGAGGCAATGCGGCCCCACCACATCCCCTGTGATTCACACGCCACTCCTTGCAGGCTGAGGGCCCCCACCGCGTAACGATGATGGGCCGCAACCGCTGGGGGTTGCGCCCATCGTATGGAACTGATAAGGGATCTGGCGCCGGTGACACCCGCACCCCGTTGGACTCGGCGAGGTCCAGTGAGCCCCAGTGAGGTCAGCGTCCGGGCTCGGCGGCCGGTGAGGCGCCGCCGTCACGACTGATCGGCGTCGAGGGGATGCGCAGTGGGCTGGAGGCCCTCCACCGCCGCCGGCAGCGGCGTCCTCGGCCTCGCGCAGCGGCGGCGATCTCCGCCTCACCCCTGCTCCCCAGGGCTCGCCACGGAAGATGAGACTCACCCAGGATGGACTCACCTCGGCGTCGACGACGACCTTCGCCCCCGCTCGATCTCCCCGAAGAGGATCTCTCGCTCAGGGCGTCCTCGATGTCGCGCTGGATGGCACGGCGCAGCGGACGGGCGCCGAGCACCGGGTCGAAGCCGCGCTCGGCCAGGAGGAGTCCTTGGCGGCCTCGGTCAGCCTCGATGGTCATCTGCTGCTCGGCCAGGCGCTTGTCGAGCCGCACGATCATGAGGTCGACGATCTGGCGCACCTCCTCCCTGGTCAGCTGCGGGAAGACGATGAGGTCGTCGACGCGGTTGAGGAACTCGGCCGGAACTGCTGCTTGAGCTCACGGTTGACGTGGGCCTTCATCTCCTCGTAGTCCATGGCACCGGACTCGGTGGACTGGAAGCCGGTGGCCACCGATTTGCCGGATGTCCTGGAGCCGAGGTTGGTGGTCATGATGATGACGGTGTTCTTGAAGTCCACCACGCGGCCCTGGGCGTCGGAGAGGTGCCCGTCCTCCAGGATCTGCAGCAGGGAGTTGAAGATGTCCGCGTGGGCCTCTCGACCTCGTCGAACAGGACCACGGAGAAGGCCGGCGGCGCACCTTCGCAGTGAGCTGGCCGCCCTCGTCGTAGCCGACGTAGCCGGGAGGGGCGCCGAAGAGGCGGAGACACGTGCTTCTCGGCGAACTCGGACATGTCGAGCTGGATGAGGCGTCTCGTCGTCGAACAGGAACTCCGCCAGGGCCTTGGCCAGCTCGGTCTTCCCCGACGCCGGTGGGACCGGCGAAGATGAAGGAGCCGCCGGGGCGCTTTGGGGTCCTTCAGGCCGGCGCGGGTGCGGCGGATCGACTTCGACAGGGCCTCGATGGCCTTGTTCTGGCTGATGATGCGCTTGTGGAGCTCGGCCTCCATGTTGAGGAGCTTGGTGACTCGGCCTCGGTCAGCTTGACCACCGGAATGCCGGTGGACACGGCCAGGACCTCGGCGATGAGCGCCTCGTCGACCTCGGCGACCTGGTCGAGGTCGCCGGACTCCAGGCCTTCCTCGGCGGCGCGCTCGTCGGCCAGGCGGCGCTCGTCGTCGCGCAGGGGAGGCGGCGCGCTCGGAAGTCCTGGTCGTCGATGGCGGACTCCTTCTCCCGCTTGCCTGGGCGATCTGCTCGTCGATCTCGCGCAGCTCGGGCGGAGCCGTCATGCGGCGGATGCGCAGGCGGGCGCCGGCCTCGTCGACCAGGTCGATGGCCTTGTCCGGCAGGAAGCGGTCGTTGATGTAGCGGTCGGCGAGCTTGGCGGCGGCCTCGATGGCCTCGTCGGTGATGACGATGCGGTGGAAGGCCTCGTAGCGGTCGCGCAGGCCGGTGAGGATCCCGATGGTCTCCTCGATGCTGGGCTGGTCGACGGTCACGGGCTGGAAGCGGCGCTCCAGGGCAGCGTCCTTCTCGATCTTGCGGTACTCATCCAGGGTGGTGGCCCCGATGGTCTGGAGCTCGCCGCGGGCCAGCATGGGCTTGAGGATGGAGGCGGCGTCGACGGCCCCCTCGGCGGCGCCTGCACCGACGAGGGTGTGGATCTCGTCGATGAACAGGACGATGTCCGCGGGTGCGCACCTCCTTGAGGACCTTCTTGAGGCGCTCCTCGAAGTCACCGCGGTAGCGCGAGCCGGCACGAGCGGCCCATGTCCAGGGAGTAGAGCTGCTTGTCACGCAGGGGTCTCGGGGACGTCGCCGTGGACGATGGCCTGGCTCAGGCCCTCGACGACGGCGGTCTTGCCCACGCCAGCTCCCCGATGAGGACAGGGTTGTTCTTGGTGCGCCGGGAGAGGACCCTGCATGACCCTCTCCATCTCCTTCTTGCGGCCGATGACCGGGTCCAGCTTGCCCCTCGCGGGCGGCGGCGGTGAGGTTGCGGCCGAACTGGTCCAGGATGGCGCTGCCCGAGGGGGTGCCCTCCCTTGGAGGGGCCGCCGGCGTTGACGGTCTCCCTTGCCCTCGTAGCCGGGAGAGCATCTGCATGACGGTCTGGCGCACGCTGGACGGGTCCCCGCCGAGGTTGGTCAGGACCTGGGCGGCGACACCCTCGCCCTCGCGCAGCAGGCCGAGCAGCGAGGTGCTCGGTGCCGATATAGTTGTGGCCGAGCTGGAGAGCCTCGCGCATGGAGAGCTGAAGACCTTCTTGCCGCGCGGCATGAAGGATGATGGCCGGTGGGGCGGATCCCGCTCTCCGATGATCTCGATGACCTGGCTGCGCACGGCGTCCAGGAGATGTCCATCGACTCCAGCGCCTTGGCGGCACCCCTCGCCCTCGTGAATGAGGCCGAGGAGGAGGTGCTCAGTGCCGATGTGTTGTAGGATCGGGAGCCCGCGCCTCGTCCTGCGCGAGCGCGACGACGCGGCGGGCACGGTCGGTAAAAGCGTTCAAACATCAGGTACTCCTCCTCGGCACGTGCTCCGTGCGGGACCGCTCGTCCGGTGGTGGCGAGGGATGTCGCAGCGCCGCGGAGAGATGGCGCTGAGAGCACGTGCTGACAAGGCTAACCAGCCGGATGCCTTGGCCATGCCCCTGTTCGCGGTAGGCGTGAGTAGGCCTTGAGCCGGGTCGACTCAGCCCTGGTTCTGCACAGGCCCAGTCCCTCGCCTCGCGGCCAGCCTCCATCGGTCGCGGTCGTCAGGTAGGTCCTCGCGTTCACTCCCTTGCCCCTGAATGCGAGGCCCAAGGTACGACCGCGACGGCAGAGACGGCATGGGTGCATTCAATAGGCGCAGGACGAACTGCCTCACGAATTCTGCCGCACGATTCGTATCTGCCCATCACAATGGGGGCCATGCCTCCCGTGACTTCTCCCGCCGACGCCGGTCGCGACAACAAGGCGCCGACTGACACCTCCGACTCATCCACCACCGGCCAGGCCCCTGACACCGAGGCGCGGGACGCCGCGCGAGGAGCCACGGACATCGCGGCAACGCCTTCTGCACGTCCTGCCGGCGCTGAGAACCGGGGCGCTGCTCAGCGTCATCGGCGCCGTTGTGCTGCTCTTCGCCTGGCCGGTGGCGTTTACACCTTCACCTTGTGGAGCACGCCCCCGCCGTGAGTCGCCGCATTCTGGTTCACGACCATTTCTCCGCCCCTGCCCTCGCGGTTCGCGACCCAGCCCCACGGCTCCCGCATCACCGTCATACGCACGGCGGTGCGGTCCTGGCGATCAGTGGAATCACGGCGTTCACCATCTGGGTGACGTGGACGTACCTGTCGACGTGGTCCTCCGTGCTCTCCCACACGGAATCAACGCCGTGGAACCTCGTCGCCATCGCCGCGGGCGCGGTGGGACTGGCACCTGAGCATCACCGACATTTCTCATTCGCACGCTCCGGGCCGCCGTGCTGCCTCCGGAGCTCTACCGCGGGGAAATGGTGGACACGCCTCGGCGGTCCAGAAGGTCGGGTTCAGCATCCCGAGGGCCCTCGACGTCGGACGCTCGCACGCGCCGCTCTGGTGCTGACCCTCCGTCATCCTCGCCGCCGCCGCCGCCATCCCGCTGAGCCAAAGCAATAAGGCCATCCAGTAAGCTCCGCCATCAGTCGCCAGAACCTTCCCACGCATACCCACTTCCTGGCCAGCGCCGGCCTGGGTCAAGGACATCGACAACGTCCTGGACATCGTGGCGGGGAGCCGGCCCTACGTCATCCACACAGCCGACGGCATCACGGGACTCAACCCCGCAGACGGCAGCGTCCTGTAGAGCTACGAGCACCCAGGCTCAATGTACCTTAGGACTTTCAATCGCCTCCCGATTTCGCAGGCAACAGATTCAATCGGACGCTGGCTACCAGCCCCAACCATCGTTACGTCGCGCTTCCGCCCGGCCGGCCCAGAAGCAGACAGGAGACGTACGAGACGATGACCAGTCGGCAGTCACAATCGTCTTGGACGCCGTCACCGGACAGGTGGCCATTGACCATCTCTCCGATGATGGCGTCCTTCAGATCACGGACTCCGCCATCATGGACGGAAGCAAGATCTACACCATCGACAGCGACACCGAGACATGGGATTTCAATGAACATGGCTCCACCCCCTTCAGTCAGGGGATGAAATACTCAGGAACAGCGGGACACTCGACCTTCATCGTCAATGCCGACGCCGACAGCGAAAGCGGTCAAGGCGACCGCAACCCACAGTACGGCCGCCTATCCCTTGTTTCACAGGCCAATCCCGAGCAGGTCCACACCTCTCCCCCATCAGTGCTGACGACAGAGTATCCGAATGCCATCTGCATTGGACGGCTGGACGGTCGTCTATCGCGACGGAGCCTCACAAGCGCCAACGGCTCCTTCCACCAGGGCTGAGATGCAGCGTCACCCTGGACCTCTCGTCTCCGAAGAAGGCTCTCAGCAGCAAAAGACATGACCTGGGGAGAAGTGCGGGCATCAACGACACCGCATCAATCACCACAGGAAAGATCGTCACGCTTCCAGGAACACCCTCATCGTCAGCACAAAAAACCCTCACGGAACACTCTTTCGGTTCCTGGGAGGAACCTCGTGCAATCTCAGCGGTCTTCGATCCCTCGCGCAAAAAGCTCCTACCCATGGACCAGCCCTCAGGGCTCATCCGAGCGGTTGAGGTATCACCCTACGAGCACACCTGACAGCCTCGAGGCAAGAGTGCGAGTCGCCCCATGAGGGCCACGGAGGAGGTCTCTTCCCCATCTCGCCGGGAGCATTTTTCCACCCACCGGGATCAGACGAATACAACCCCGCCATGAAGGATATCACCATCGCGCTCGACGACTCCTCGGAGGTGTCCGCACTTCACGCCCCAGGCGCCAACATCATCATCCTCAACCCCACGGCGCAAACCAACGATCACCCCCACACCTATCGCCTTTTCGGCCTCACGGAGGTGCAACAACATGAGAATCACCGAACATCGGTGCATAAGGTACAGCCGTTACTCACATCATCCCCGACGTCACTTCATCACACTGGTAGCGCTCGCCCTCACGCTGTCCTCCCTGACTGCATGCCACCCCACGGACGGCACCCCGGACGACTCCGGAAAGCCAGTGCTCAGCCCCATGAGCGCCGAGGAGGCGAGGGCAATCAAGATCGACGACTAGCACCCAGGAGCCGTCTCTCCCTGCCGACCAGGGCGGCCCCCTCCATCTCGACATCACCTGCGACATCAGACGCCCCTTCAGCGCTGGTGAAGCATGCAGCAACCAGGGCGATGTCGTCTGGGCCAAGAAAACCACTCCCAGGATTTCTGGCGTGTGCACGAGCGAGACCACGACTCTCCAAAGCGCAGCAGTTCGCCTCCTCTTCACCTCAACCAGTGGTTATGCAGTTGTCAGCGGATACTCGCTACGCCTCGTCATTCTCCTCCCTCCAACGCGACGAGCGATAACAGGGCTTCCGGGCGACAGAGGACGAGGGACTTCACCATCGCAGACCAGCGAGCCTACGTCGTCGTCATCGAGACAGAGACCGGAAGGACTGTCCGCACCGAGGAGGTCAAGGGGCTGATCCTGGGCCAGGTGCTCACCAATGACACCTGGCCGTGGAGACCTCAGGCCTACTACCCCGGCGGCAACGGGCACGGGACCATCACCACGTACTCCTGGCCAAGCCGACGGCCAAGGCGACCACGATCCCCACCGACAGGTGGCTCGTCAGCCACCCAGGACTCCCTGCTGCTGGCGCCGTCCAACGCGGGCCAAGGGCGTTACGGCACTCAGCCTCTCACCCGCCTGAGCGAGGCGGCGACGTCGTCGGAAAAATCGCCAGCGTGACCGATGTCTACGGGGGCGGATGGGTCGAACGCGTCAGGGACGCCAGCACAGCGCCCCGAGGACAGCGCCTCAGGCCCTCCTCAGGGCGTCCCCACTGAGGCTGGTCCACCTCGACTCCGGTGTCGCCACCGACGTCGCGGGCCTCAAGGTGAAGGAGGTCGCGTTACCCACCGCTGCAGGGCTCCTCGTCTCCCAGGGAGACCTCCACCGGCGAGGCCAGAACCGCAAGACCACCTCCACCCCACGGTTCTGGCTCAGCGCCGCCGACGAGCCACTCACACCGAGAACCTCGAGCAGTTCTCCACGAAATAACGCCTCGACCGCCCGCAACAAAGGACCCTCAACGCCATGCCGCCTACCGCCGAGTCCCCATCCGGTGCTGACACCGGCGCCACCGCAGAGCCCCCTGCTCGTCAGCACCGTCGCGGATGGTCCAAGCGCCTCACCAGCATTCTGAGCACGCTTCGGATCGGTTTCCTGCTCGCGTCGGCCACGGCCGTCGGGCTGTACTTCCTGTGGGGAATCGGCCTATCCAATCTGTTCACTCCGCTGCGCAAGCAGTGCCAGTATCCGGTTCTCATCGCCGTCGGGCTCTGGGCCGCCTGCGCCGCCATCTGCACCAAGAGCTTCGGTGAGTGGGCGGAGCAGAACGTCGGCACCTCCAAGCCGCCGAAGCTCCCCCTCATCCTCCTGCCGGCAGGCATCGCGGGCTGCGCGGGCTACGCCGTCTGGCGGGTCATCCTGCTGTGGCGCGAGGTCCTGGACACCGGCTTTCATGTCGGCGAGCTGCTTGCCGTGGCCCTCGGTCTGGCCGCCGCCGGGTTGTTGGCGACATGCGACGCCGTTCTCCGGGGGATCCGAGCATGTCGCCCTTGTGAATCAGCCCCCAACAACCGGGGCCATGGCCTGCGCCGTTGGGTTCCAGCGCTCAGGCGGGTGCCGCTCAGCCGGCGCGCGGTTGCCGCCACAGGCGCTCTGGCCCTTCTGCCATCTGTTGTCCTGACGGGCATTGCTGCGGTCCCGCACTACCGCGGGCCGCCCCGTGCACCACACGACCGCGGCACCCATCAGCGACTCGCAGCTGCCGTCGGCCCCGCCTCTCTCGGCTCCTCAGGCCGCCTGGAGCAAGGACGTCGACGGGATGCTCGATGTCGTCGGCGGCGCCGCAGGCCCCGTGGTCCTGACGACCACCGGCCTCATGGGGGTCAACCCGAAGGACGGATCCGTTCGCTGGAGGTACCAGCGCAACGGCGCCGTGTACTCCGCACTGGTTTCGGATCGTGCCACGCAATCCTTAGGCGACACCTTCATCATCACTGCAGCCCCGACCACCCGCCATATCGCTCTGCGCCTGAGGCACAGGTTTCATCATCAACGGTGGGAAACAGAATCACGGCAGCCCGGACCGCCAGGACGTCCAGACTTACGTCTCCCTGGTACTCGACTCCGTCACTGGGAAAGTGACTCACGAGCACGTCAGCGCAGGAGGGGCGTTCCAGCTCACGGACAGCGCCCTGCTCGATGACACAACCGTCTACTCACTGGACAAGGACACCAAGCTCTGGGACTTCCGGAGCGCCGGGCTTCAGGTACCAAGCCTCGGACCAGGTGCCTATATCGGCACGGCCGGGCATGCGTCCTTTCTCATCGAAAGCGGCAACGACAGCCGTCTATCCCTCATCCTGCAGGCACACCCGGACCAGATCACTGCCGCTCCCAACCTGCTCGAGAACCATCTGGGTCAGGGTCGGTGGTCATCGACGGATGGGTCGCCTCCTCGACAACAATGCGTGGTCACAGGCCACAACTATGACCGAGACCGGCCATGCGTACGCGGCGAGCCTCGACGGCCTGGCCGGCGTGCCAGGTGCCGACACCCAGACCTACGACCTGGGCGTCACGCTGGGCGTTAATGCCCTGGCGTCCCTATGCATCAGGAACACTGGCGATGCTGCCATCGAGCCCACCACCCAACACCGCCGACAGGTTTCCTGACTTCAGAGAGTTCTGGGACGGGGTGCCGTCGGTCGGGCAGGTCTTCGACCCGCACAGCAAGGCAGTGAAACCCGCTCGAGAGTCGGCAGGAATCTCTGGTATCGCCGTCGGCATCGCCTCCCACGGCAATAGAAGAAACCCGGAGGTCAGATCACCGCCCGCACCGACGGCCACTCCGTCTCCCTTCCCATCGCCCCTGGGACGACTTTCTACGCGCCAGGTACCGGCGGCCCTCCAACTCTCAGCTCAACGACTTGGCAGTCGCGCAGCCGGCGGCACCTACCTGTCGGCAGTGAACACCCCTGGCGTCACACTCGTCACTCTGAAGGCCGCACCTCCAGGAAATGGGGCATCACGATACGTCAGGATCTACGGCATCACTGGAGGGAAATGATGGGCAAGCACCCTCGCAACGCACTTACGTTCACGCCTCCTTTCGGCGCCACACCACACACGTTCTTCATCGCACTGTGCGCCATCGCCGTCACCCTGACAATTTCCTTAAGTGCCTGTGCCCCTCTCAGCTCAAAAGCCACTCACGAGCCTCTCGCGATCACCTCACGCACCCTGAAGAATATCGATGAGCTCAATACGCCATCCACCCCCACCAACGGTGGGACGCATGTTTCAACAGCCCTGAAAAACAACATCCTCACGGTTGCGAGCATCAACTCCGCAGAGCACACACCTCAATGGGCTCTCGACATCAGCCTCACCAACGCCCCTGACAGCAGCATCTCGTGGCCGGACTATTCAGACCACGACCTGACAGGGCGATTGAGTGCCACACCAGTTGGCGCACTCGTTGTGAGCCCCCATGGGAACTACGTCTCCCTCGCGTTACAAGTGACTCGGAAGCAGGAGGACGAGCCACAGCTCACCGATCAGTCGAGCACTGTGGAACTGGCCTCGCAGCAACGCGGTTACGTCGTCGTTCTTGATGCCAGGACCGGGAAGACCGTCCTCACCCGGGAGGTCTCCGGTTTCATCCTGGCGCAGGCCCTCACCAACGATCACCTCGTCGTCGAGACCGCTTGCGCCTACTTTCCCGCTGGGGAGGGCAAAGGCACTATCACCACCGTCCCGCTTTCCGGGTCCGCCTCCCCCACCACAACTCCCACCGAGCAGTGGCTTGTGGGAGCCGGCCGTGACTCCCTGCCCCTGTCACCGCAGCCAGTGCACCACAAGATGTGCAGCAGCCGCTGCGGCCCTTCACCCGAGCGCGCATCAGCACCGCGGGCCAGAAACTCGGCACCATCACACATGCAGACAAGGTCTACCGTGGCTGGGTCGAGGTGCAAGCGCCGCCCCAGACGGCGGGGACGGCGAAGCATCTGCGCAGGCAGCACGGGAGTGGTCGACGTCGACACCGGTGCCGCCACCGACCTCAACGGCGACCATGCCGAGGAGACAGGGCTGCCCACTGGTCCAGGGCTTCTCGTGACGAGGAGAACCGATCCCGACAAGCAGAGCTCGCCGTCGGCACCGGTCTTCTGGCTCAGCGCCGCCGACGACAGCCACCCCCACACCGAGAACCTCGAGCAGTTCTCCACGGTAACGCCCGACCGCCCGCAACAAAAGGACCCCAACGCATGCCGCCTGCTACCGCCGACGTCGAGACACCCATCGCGACTCCCCTGCGCTTCCACGCAGCGCCGACCAGGACGATCAGGACGATAGGGGCCCTCGACCGTCGTCAGACGCCGGCATCAGCGCATCGTGGCGGGCCTGAGATCACTGCGTTTCGGATGTCTCCTCGGCATGGTGGCCGCGGCCGCCCTCTACGTCATCTGCGGCAGCGGGATCGCCAAGGTGACGCTCAAGCTCCCCCTGCTGTCCTGGAAGGGGCTGGCGCTGAGCGCGTTCTGTGGGTGTGCGGCGTCGCGCTCTGGCCCGAGCCGCGACTTGGCACCCCCAGCACACGCAGCAGGATTCTGACCGCGGTCCGAACAGCACTCATGCTCCTGCCGGCTGTCCTGGTCCTGGCCTCGGCCGCGTACGCCGCCATCCCGGTTGCCCGGCTCTGGAGGTCCGTCCTCTCCACCTCTACGGTCAACCTCGGCGAGGCCCTGGCCTACTCCACGGGGATCGTCGCCTTCGGCCTCCTGCTGTCGACTGACATTCTTCTGCGGGCCTCGCGCGCTCTGTTCGAGCCTTATGCCAGCACATCGCTGTACGAATCCACCCCGATCTCATCACGGCTGCTCGATCTACGCCATGAGCTGCGCGAGCAACCATGGCGTTCAACCCTGCGGACCCGCAGTCCTCGCGCCCTGCTCGCCCTCGTTCCCGTCGTGGCTCTCGTCGTGTCCTTCACCGTCCCCTACATCGGCCACCCGACGGCATCCCACCGACCGACCATCGCACAAGCCACGGGCCCGTCCATGAGCACCGACCGGCTGCCGACGTACCCCGCAGGCTTCACCTCGAAACCAATGTGGACCAAGAACCTGGCACGCGGACAGAACGTGGTCGCCGGTGCCGCCGGCCCCATTGTTCTCACGCCCGACGGGGCCATCGGGCTCGACCCTCGCGACGGCTCCAACCGGTGGAGCTACCAGCGGAAGGGCTCAACAGCGACAGGCGTCATCCACAGCCCCGACGGCCACTACATGGCGATGAGATTCGATGAGCCGACCATCTACACATCCCTGACCAACACGGCCGGAGAGCTCGATGCCTCGACGCCAACGGCCACCGTCGTCCTCGACACGATCACCGGAGCCACAGTCTTCGACTGGCGCGGCAACAACACCCTCCAGCTGACCGACTCGGCGGCCCTCTACGGAACCACCGCCTACTCGCTGACGGACCGGTCAACCATGTGGGACCTTCGAAAGCTCACCGTTGACGGCGCCTCAGGAGCCGAATCCGCTCAGGCCGCATACGCCGGCCCAGCCGGTCACTCGGCCTTCGTCCTCAGTCTCCCCTCGGGGGACCACGACGTCGTCGTATCCCAGAAGGATCCCACCACCACGCATGAGCTTCCTGACCTCACCCCCCGGTCATCCTCTCAGACCACCCGCGGGTCGAACGTCGACCACGGCCCCGTCATCATCGATGGCTGGGTAGTTGTTGACAAGCCCGGCGGGAAACAGGTCAAACCGTCATGGTCCGAGAAGGGCCTACAGGATAAGGAGGTCCAAGCCGTCAGCCTCGACAGCCTGGCCGGTGTCCCCGGAGCAGATACTCGGGCCTACGATCTCGGCATGACCTCCGAGGTCAACTCGGTCGCCTCCAGGAAATCGCAGACTCTCGTGACCTTCCCGCCACTCCCAGCGGAGAAGCCAAAGGATGACGTGGACTTAGAGCTTTTCCTGTGGGAGGCCTCCGGCACTGTCGGCTCTGTCTTCAACCCTCGGACCCCTGGCGGTGACGACGGCGGCGCAGACGCCGGGACTCGCCATGCCGCCTCCGTCGGCATCACCCAGGCCGCCGTGGGTGAAGCCGTCGAGGGACGGATCACCGTCAAGCCCGCAGACGGGTCATCAGGCGCATCAATCCCCTGGCGCCAGGGACAACATTCGCTCCGCCGGGAGACACGCTCTACAACCCTCAGCTCAAGGATCTGGCACTGGCCGACGTGAAGCCGGAAGAGAATCTAGTGAGCGCCATCAGTACTCGGCGCTACCCATCATCATGGTTTGGACAGGCACGCGGTATTCCGGCACCTCTCGCATCTACGCCGTGGGAGGAGAAGCCCGATGATGCGCCGCACGACACACGCGACTGAAGCCCCACCCCCATGCCCTCGATGCCCCGTCACCGCACCGGTTCGGCGGCGAGCCGACGCCGCCCGCGCCCTGGTGGCAGCGTCCTGATCTCTACCACTGTCCGGCTGCGGCTCCTCAGCCCCGAAGACCGCGGCGACCACGCCGTCGGCGGGAGTCTCCGTCACCTCGCTCAGTGCAGATCAGGTGGAGTCCGAGCGGAACCACTTCGACGTCATTGACGTTGGCGACCTGCCTACCCGCTATGGGACCGTCAGGGTGGACAACTCGCAGGGTCTCATCCGGTGCCAGGTTGGAACGCGCAGGAGTCGTCACCAGGCTACAAACCGGGTAGCACGGGGTGCAAAACCGGATATCAAAGGGCATGCGGTGGGCCAGCCGCATCAAACCTGCGGTATTCGATCACGAGTACGAGTCCAGCAGTGATGACTGGGCAACCACTCAAAAGAGCACGTTCCGTCTTCTCAAGCAGGAGTCCTCCGGCGTGGGCGTCGTCAGTCCGACGACAGCACATCTCGCTCATTCTCCAACCGCACCGGACGGCTCAGGACAACGACTTCTCGGCCCAGCGCACCTACGTCGTCGTCCTCAGCGCCGAGACGGGGACGCTCGAAGGCTCGGTGGAGGTCTCCGGACTGATCCTGGGGCGGGTCCTCACCAATGGCAGCCTGGCCATCCAGACCGCCCAGAACTACTACCCGGGAGCCGAGGGTCGGGGAGTCATCTCCGTCTACCCGCTGAGCAACCTTGCGGGCAAGCCATCGACCATCTCCAGCGACCACTGGCTGATCGGCGCGTCCCGGGACTCGCTCCTCCTGTCCCCGTACTCCCCTTCCGCCAGCAACGACTGGAGTACCCGGTTCCGCCCGTTCACGGTGACCCAGATGGTTACGGACGGCACAGTGCGCAGAACCATCACCGGTGTCAACCAGATCTACCCCGGTGGATGGCTTCAACGCTTCCGCGATCCGAGCGCTGCGGCCGCACTCGCTACCAGCACCGCTGGCAAGGACGATAACCAGACGCGAGCCGCCTGGAACGCCCTGCCCACCCAGATCGTCGACCTCAACTCCGGAAGCACGCACGACCTCACAGGAGGAAAGGCCGAATCGGTCGGTGTCCCCCACCGGCCCCGGCCTGCTCATCAGCCATGAGGCCGCCAACGGCAGCCCCCAGCAGTTCTGGCTCAGCGCCGACGACGACGGACACCCCCACACCGAGAACCTCGAGCAGTTCTCCAGCAAGTAGCGGCACGGAAGACACCACGATGACCGATCAGCACAGTGACCAGTCCCAGGACGCCGAGTCCCCTGGGCCCGCCGAGTCCGCCGAGTCCGCGGAGACCACGGAGACCGCGGAGACCGAAGAAACCGCTCAGCCCGCTGGGTCCTCAGAGCGGCCGGAGCCGGCTGAGTCGTCGAGACCAGGCACCGAAGACGCCCCTAGAGACTCCGAAACCCTAGACGGATCGGCGCCCCCTCCTCCGCGACGCGTCCTCACGATGTTGCGGGCTCTGTGGGCCCTGCGCCTCGGCTGGCTCCTGGCGGTCGGGGCGATGACCGTGCTGTTCCTCGCTTACCAGAGTGGGCTGAGGGATCCCGGTCACACGATGAAGGCGGCCGGGGGCTTCGTCGGCGGCCTGGCCGCGCTCATATGGATCGCCGGCTACTTCAAGTGGAGAGAGACCGCGCGTTTTACCTTAAAGAGCTATCCCAGCTCACCGCGAGCGCTTGTTAAAGAAAACGGTGCTCTTCCAACCGCTGTGTCTACTGATGTTCCCGGGCGGCTTCGCCATCGTCATTCTTCGCCTATGGCACGCCCAGCTGCGCAGCACCTCGGTCAGTATCAACCAGCTGCTCACGCTGGCGGTTGGGGTGCTGGGCCTGGGGCTGCTGGCAGCTATCGATCTCCTGGTTCTGTGCCACCGGGCCACCTGTCCGCCGCCACAGAAGCAGCACCTGAGCGCTCGACTGAGAAGCCTGCGGAGGATTCGGCTGCTCCGCCCTCGTGGCGCTCCCGTCCTCGGCGCGACTCGTTCTCATCGTCATTCCACCGCTCGCCCCTCGGGGCAGCGGCCACGATCCCACACCTGGTCACGAGCCGGGTCACGCCGTCGACCGCTACGAGTATCGACACCTCTGCGCTTCCGGCACTGCCCCGGTCCTTCGCCTCGACGGCGGCCTGGTCACAGGACGTCCACGGCATGATGGACGTGGTGGCCGGTGCTGCCGGGCCGGTCGTCCTGAGCAGCGACGGCGTCGTCGGCCTCAATCCCGCCGACGGCTCGACCCGTGGACCTATCCGCGCAAGCACGCGCGCGCTTCATCCCGCTGCCACCCGAGCGGACCGCCGTCACCCTCGCGGTGACCCTCGATTCCACCGACGGCGAGGCCAGAGGGTATGAGCGTCGAGCCTTTGGTGGTCGTCCTCGATACGGTGACCGGGCGCGTCACCACGAGGGCTTCATGCAGGGGAGACGTCCTCCAGATCACCGACTCCGTCCTGCTCAACGGCACCACTGGCTCACTCGCTCACCGACGGCTCCCGACTGTGGTCCATCGATGCCGAGGACGTCTCGTGCTCACCTGATACCTGGCCCTACTCGGGCATGGCAGGTCACTCCTCCTTCCTCCTGCGCGGCACGCAACGACGCCCGATGGGAGGAGTCCGGACTGGACTGCAGGAACCTACACACTCATGCCCGACACCGCCCCTCGGTACGCCGTGAGCGCCCCATCTCACCGACGGCCGGGGCAGTCCTCTCGCCGTCGGCGGGTGGGTCCGCTCAGCCGCAGACTCCTCGACCGATCTGACTTCAAAAGCCTCCCCAGCGGGTTGGGCGGCGCAGCCGTCAACCTGGACGCCATAGCTCGGCGTCGCGCGCCGGCGACGACCACCCACGACCTGGGCTGACCTCCGGGCCAACACCACTGGCCTCCCCACGCCACGGGCACGCTGACCACTCTGCCTCAACGGACCGTGGGTAGCGGAGCCAGCAGCTGCCGACATCTCCCAGGAGCTCCGAGGGCGGCACAACCGTCGCCGCGATCTCGACCCCCAGACCCGAACCGGTCATCCCCACCCGCTCAGGAGGCCGGGGTCTAGTCCACACGCCGGCCTCGCCCGCGCCGAGTCCGGCAGTGGCGGCGTCCTGAGCGTCAGCAGCGGGGAGCGCACCCCAACGACGGTGGACGTCCCGCGGCTCCACCTCACTACCACCGGGACTCGGCACGTGTGGACCATCGAGGCTCCTTCGCCGTCATCGAATCCGCTGCTCACCACCCTGAGCACGCCGGAACGACCCTCGTCATCATGGCCACTGGCCCGGACAAGGGGTCCCATTCCTTCCGCATCTTCGGCATCTCAGGAGCCTCCTCACTGATCACCACGCCTCACCTCCGTCGCCGGCGCATCATCGGCTCAGCCCCTGGCTGCGGCTGTCCTGTCGCGAGGGGCGCAGGCGCCTGCGGCCCGACCCCCTCGCAGCTGCCGCAGTGGAGACCACGGCCCTGAGCGCCTCACAGGTCAAGGGAGCGCATCTCGAGACTCACCAGCACCGACAGCGACTCCATACCCCGTCGGCGAGGACTTCTCCACGTCTCCGCCCCGAGCTGACGGAGAAGGAGAAGGCGCAACGCAGCCGGCGGGACCGGTCGGGGGCGAACTAGCCTCGATCGTCGCCAGGTACCGCGGCTCGACGGCTCGGTGCTGTGGGCGCGTGAGATCACGCCGGCCGTCGTCAACTGGGTTCTACGACGACGACGGCAGCTCTGCCCAGGACGTTGCTCACGACCTCCTCGACTGGCGGCCGGCCGGCTACGCCCGTCGTCAGTCCCGATGGCCGCTATGTCTCCCTCGTCCTGCGTCCACCGCAGATGAGGCCCGTGCTTCACGACTCGGACGACGACTGCAACCCGCTCGACGTCGCCGCTCAGCGCACCCACGTCCTCGTCCTCGATGCCGCCACCGGGAGACGGTCCGCACCGTGGAGGTCTCGGGGCTCGTCCTGGGGACAGGTGCTGACCAACGACGCCCTGGCCGTGGAGACCGCCCGGGCCTACTACCCGGCCAGGGGACGGGAAGGGACGGTCACCGTCTACTCCTGACCGACACCTCCGCTGCTCCGGCATCCTTCTCCACCGACCAGTGGCTCACCGGGATCGACGACGGCGCCCTGCTGCTGTCCCCTCAGTCGCTGGCCACCGGATGGAGCAACGACGTGTCGGTGACACTCACCCGCGTCGATACCCGGGGGCGAAAGCTCGGCACTATTGAAGGCGTCACCGCACCCGACCGGAAGCATTGGGAGCGACCGACACAGCACCAGTAGCCCGGCCCTCTGGAGCGCCCCTTCCCTTGTCCGTTCAACCGGGCGAATACCGCGCAAACACCAGACATCGTCACGGATGGGTCACCACAATAGGCTCATGCCTCCCACGCCCGACGCCGACGAGAACAGCACCGATCAGCCCCACACTGGTCCCGGCACCCAGCCAGACGATGCCGCCTCCAGGGACGAGGTCCCCAGCTCATCGGACGCCGGTGAGGTCGAAGGCGATCCCGGCCGTCATGCCGATGAGGCCGACCAGGCTGCGACCGACACCAGCGGAAGCGGGTGTGAGGACGAGCCCTTCCCAGCACGCAGCGCCCTCACCCTGCGCGCTCTGCGCTGGGGCGGACTCATCGGCGCCGTCGTGCTCGCAGCAACCGCACTGGCACTGCACCGGGGGCTCATTGGCGCTGGCAGCCTCATCCCGGACAAGGTCTCCGCACTGACGACTTGCATGATCGTCGGAGGGGCGCTGGCCTGGCCGTTCATCAACTTGAGGGACAAGAAGCGCCCCGTCCTGGTGACGATCATGACCACGATCATGATGGCCCTGGGCGTGATGACCTCAGCATCCCTAACACTGGCGTGGTGGAGTACCTACCAGGAGACCGGATTCTCCGTCCTGTTCCTCCTGGCCCTGGCAGGAGCAGCGCTCTCAGCCGCGCTCTTCCTGAGCGCCGGTCCACTGCTGCACCACTGCGTAGCTTTCGCGGTAGGTCTCGGCGATGACGATGACCCGAGCCGCTGGGGCCACCTCCGACGCAAGACCGGAAAGAAGACCGACAATGGATTCCCCGGTACGAGCGATTCGGGTACCGCACCACGCGCCTGTCTTGCGGCTCTGGTCATTGCCCTGCGCTGACGCTCGGTTCCGCCGTCGCGGGAACATGGGTACTCATCAACCCAGTTCACCATGTCACGGCCACACCCCCCGCCGAGACCTCGCTGACGCCGCCCACGTCGCTGGCGCCGAAGGCTTCCTGGACCAAGGAGATCTCCTCCACTGAGCTGACCACCGTCGCGGGCGCCGGCGGCCCCATCGTCCTGACCGGCGAGGGCATCATGGCACTCAACCCCAAGGACGGCAGCGCCCTGTGGAGCTACGAGCGCAAGCACGCCAACTTCGATCACGACTTTCTTGCCTTCACCAACACCACCGCCCCACTGGTCTCCAGCCCGAACGGAAAGTACGTGGCACTGAGAGTCCTGTCACCCAAGTTCGTACAATCCACCGGCGACACCTTGGTTTTCGATGCTCTGACCGGCAGGATCGTCTTCAAGAATCTGAGCACCGGCGGCCCACTTCAGCTGACAGACTCCGCGGTCCTCGACGGCAACAGCGCCTTCTCCCTGACCGATGGGAAGAAGCTCTGGACTCTATCCGATGGTGACCGTGTCGATTACTCCCGGAACTGCTGGGCACTCGTCGTTCATCCTGGACCAGTACAGCGAAGATCAACGTCATGAAAATTCCCCCCAGTCCTACAAGTCAACGATCACCCTCCGCGTCACACCACAGGAGGATCTCTCTGCCGCCGTGGAGGTTGACGACGTGCTTGCCAATCCTCCCGATTACTATGACTACCCACCTGGCCCTGGCTGTTCATTCGGGGATGGGCTGCGCTACACCGGCGAGCTCTGATTCGTCGGGTAACCCTGTGGCCGAGGCGATCAGCCTGGACGCACTGGCCAAGGTCGACCACGCCGACACGAGGACCATCCCCCTGAGCCACCTCTGGGATCAGCGAGCCGCGTCATTGAGGTCTGGAAGCATCGTCACTTTCTCCCCCATCAGTTCGGATAGCAGTTCACAAGATTTCCCGAGGGAGCCACGCGTGGCGAAGATGTTCGACCCATCCACCCTCACTGTCACCTCGCTCGATCAGTACCCGGGCTTCGCGGGCTCGCAACCGAAGATCGTTGAGATACCAGCGGATGATGGCTCACTGTCGGCGGCCATCAGTGTTCGTCCCGGCGATGGATCCACCGGAACCACGATCCCCATCGCCCCTGGATCCACCGATCTCCCTCCCACTCTCCTGGCGAGCAGCACTCGAGACGGCGCCGCCGAACGAGCGCAAGTGACGAGAGCTCCCGGCGCTGTCATCGCCATCTTCAAGGCGACCGACGACGTCGAAAGTGACTGCACCCGCGAGAAGTATGACGAGAGCAAACGATGCCCGCACACATATCGGATGTACGGAATCATGGGGGAGCAGAAATGAGAACCTTCTTTACTCCAGGCCATCATGACCGCACTCCGTCTCGCCGCATGATGGCGGTGGCCGCATCCGCCTCCTTGGCCCTCTCGATAGCCTCGTGCCACGTAGGCGCACACGGTCAAGAGCCGGCGCTCACGTCTCTCTCCTCCCAGTCCGTGGAGGACCTCAAGCAGGGTGCTTCGGCGCAGGAGCTGCATGATGCTTCGCTGAGGACACTGCCCACCAAAGCAGGGAAACTCTTCATCAGCACCAGCTACAGTACTGGCACAGCCACCAAGACACCGGATGTGGACGTCACCAGGATCGTCAGTCGGGATCCCTCAACCGATCAGTTCCAGTGGGCGGTATCCATTAAGCCATCAGCCGCCGACCGCCAGATGCCGAACAGCATCTCGGATTCGAAACACGGATACGACCGCACAGCGAGCCAGTCACATGCTGGCGACATGATCGTCAGCCCGGACGGCCGTCACCTGTCCCTGGTCCTGACACCTGATGAGTCGCAAAAAAGAGGAGTACCGGCGACCGACCGACACACGCACGTCATCGTCCTCGACACGCAGACCGGCAAGGCTGTCCGAACCGCCAAGGTCTCCGGGATCATCCTGGGGCAGGCCCTCACCAACAGCGCCCTCGCCGTCGAGACCGCCCAGAACTACTTCCCAGCTGGTTCCGGCAAGGGAACCATCCAAGTGTTCTCGATCACGAGCTCCGACGCTCAGCCATCCTCGTTCTCCACCGATCAGTGGCTCATCGGCGCCTCGGGGAAGGATCTCCTTCTAGTTCCCGACGTGCCGCCCTACGAGTGCACGTTGGATTGCGCCCCGTACACCGTGACGCGGCGCGGTACCGATGGGCACACTATCGCCACCCTGCCTGGAGTCACCGCTGTTCATCCCGGAGGATGGGTGAGTCAGTACCGGGACCCGAAAGCGGCCACCAGTCTTGTCCACACAATGCATGCGTCTCCGGACAACAATGACGCAACTGAGGAGGCACGCCAGAAGCTCCGGAAACTCCCGAAACAGCTCGTCCACATCGACACCGGCCAGACTACGGACACCACCGACATGACCGTGGACGAACGCAGCGTGCCGAACGGCCTCGGACTGGTCGTCTACCAGGACGTCTCCACTGGGAGTACTCAAGAGAGCGCAAGCCCGTCTTCTGGCTCAGCGCCGCCGACGACGGTCACCGCCACACCGAGAACCTCGAGCAGTTCACGAACAACTGAGGCGCGGGCCAGGACACCCCAACCAGAGGCACTGGGAGCGACCGAAGCAGTATCAGTAGCCCGGCACTCTGGAGCGCTCCTTCCCTTGTCCGTTCAACCGGGCGAATACCGCGCAAACACCAGACATCGTCACGGATGGTCACCACAATAGGCTCATGCCTCCCACGCCCGACGCCGACGAGAACAGCACCGATCAGCCCCACACTGGTCCCGGCACCCAGCCAGGCGATGCCACCTCCAGCGACGAGGTCCCCAGTTCATCGGACGCCGGTGAGGCCGAGGGCAAGAGCGTGAGCGAGCCCTTCCCGCCGCACGGCACCCTGACACTGCGCGCCCTGCGCTGGGCCGGACTCCTCGGCGCCATCGTGCTCGCAGCAACCGCACTGATGCTGCGCCGAGAACTCAAGGATCCCAGCAGCCTCATCCCGAGCAAAGTCTCAGTGCTGACAAGTTGCATGATCGTCGGAGGGGTGCTGGTCTGGCCGTACCTCACCTACGGGGAAGAAGGGCCCCATCCTGACGACGGTCATGATCACGGTCATGCGGCGGCCTTGGGCGCGACGATGTCAGCATCTCTGACCCTGGCGTGGTGGGACACCTACCAGGAGACCGGGTTCTCCGTCCTGTTCCTCCTGGCCCTGGCAGGAGCAGCGCTCTCAACCACGCTCTTCCTCAACGTCGTCCCACTGCTGCACTACCTGCGCATGCGCTCCACGGCGGTCGGTAACAGCGATCCCGATGACCCGAGCCGCTGGGCTCCTCTCCAGCGCAAGACCGGAGAGAAAACCAACAAGGGATTCCCCCGCCACGAGCGTATTCGGGTACCTCGCCGCACCCGCGCCTACCTCGCGGCTCTGGTCATTGCCCCGGCACTGACGCTTGGTTCCGCCATTGCTGGAACATGGGCACTCATCAACCCGGTCCACCATGTCATCGCCAAGGCCCCCGCCGATTCCTCACTGGCGCCGCCCACGTCACTGGCGCCGAAGGCCTCCTGGACCAAGGAGATCTCCTCCACCGAGCTGACCACCGCTGCGGGCGCCGGCGGCCCCATCCTCCTCACCGACGACGGCATCATGGCACTCAACCCCAAGGACGGCAGCGTCCTGTGGAGCTACAACCGCAAGCACATGACCTACGCCCCCGCCGGATGGAACTCAGACCGAGGTGAGCTGAGTCACCAGCCCCGACGGGCAGCATGTAGCCGCCCGAGTCCAGCTACCCACATTCATCGCGTCTCCTCAAGGGGAAAACGCTGCTATCACCCTGGTTTTCGATGCTCTGACCGGCAGGATCGTCGTAGAGCATCAGGGTTCCGGCGGCTATCTTCAGCTCACCGACTCCGCAGTCCTCGACGACGACACCGCCATTTCACTGACCGACGGTTCCCAGATGTGGACTCTCCCGGAGAGCGCCTACGTGTACTACTCGGCCCAGCCGGACACTCCTCATTCGTCCTGAATTACGATGACGACGATGCTACCAACATTACCCCCTCCGAAGTGGAGAAAGCTGTACTGACCATCACGGTATGCCCTCAGAACGATCCCACCTCCGAGGTTGAGGTTCAGCAGATCCTGTCAGATCTACTTTTGAGGAAGGGGTCGTCAACACTTTTCAGCTCCTTCATCGAAGGCTGGGTCGCTCGCTTTACACCGGCGAACTTGATTCCTCAGGTAACCCCATGGCTGAAGCGATCAGTCTGGACGCACTGGCCAAGGTCGACGGCGCCGACACCAAGACTTTTCCCTTAGGGGCGACCTCGGGGATCAATACGGAGGCGTCACGCCTCTCGGGCAGCATCGTCACCTATCCCGTTGTCACTGCAGACACGGCTTCAAGCGCCCCTAAAGAGAATGCGCGAGCCGCAACGAGTCTTCGACCCCTCCTCCAACACAGTCACCCCGGCATCACAGGATCGGAGTCTCTCCGCTGCTCGCACCGGAATCGTTGAGATAGCAGCCGACGACGGCTCCACCTCCGCGGCACTCGTCATTCGCCCCGGTGACGACTCAGCAGGCACCACCATCCCCATCACACCCGGTTCCACATTTCAGTCACCCCGAGAACTGGCAGACTACTTCAACACACCGGCCCAGCCGCTCTTCTCCCGGGACTCCGACACCGGTAGACGAGTAAGGGCTGTACGGACGCCCGGCGCCACCATCGTCACCCTCAACACGACTGACATAGGTTACGCGCACTGCATTAATGGGCCACAGAATGACGGCCAGAGATGCCGGGACACCTATCGAATCTTCGGAGTCTCAGGAGTCGAGGAATGAGAGCCACACACCCTCTTACCCGCCCGTCCTCCACGCTCAGGCGACTGTCGGCACTCTCCGCAGCCGTGATGCTCGCGCTCACCACCGGTTCGTGCGCCATCGGGGAAGGAACTCAAAGTCTCGCCATCACCTCCCTCACCGCACAGGAAGCAGATGCTGCCGCGCCGCAAAATTCGAGGAGCATCATGGACAACGATCCCTTGTCATCCGCCGAAGGCACCGTCAGCATGGTCACATCACACGAGAACGGTGAGAAAGATGCCGCTGGCGGCGACCTGACAACGACCGTGGTGAGTCGAGAACGTTCCACTGATACGCTCCAGTGGGCGGTGTCCATCAAACCCGCAGTCGCCAGCCAAAAAAAGACCGAGTACACCAACAGCGCTCAAAGTGCAATGAGCGAGAACATGGACCATTCGTCGACGGGAAGCGCCGTCGTCAGTCCTGACGGGCGGTACCTGTCGCTAATCCTCCTTCCCGCCAAGCAGAAGACGGGAGAGACGGCAAATGACCAGCGCACGCATATCGTCGTCCTTGACGCGCAGACCGGCAAGGCCGTCCGAACCGCCGAGTTCTCCGGAATCATCCTGGGGCAGGCGCTCACCAACAGCACCCTCGCCGTCGAGACCGCCCAGAACTACTTCCCGGCCGGCTCCGGAAAGGGAACCATCACCACCTTCTCCCTGACAGACACGAGCGCTCAGCCCTCCCCCTTCCCCACCGACAAGTGGCTGGTGGGTGCCACCCGGGAGAACCTCGTGCTCGCACCCGACCTTCTCCCGGACGACTGCATTGGCGGCTGCTCGATGACGACCGTCTCCCTCGTCAACGCCGCCGGCACCACGGCCGGGAGCATCTCCGGAGTTACTGCCGTCTACCCCGGCGGCTGGATCCGCAGGTTCACAAACCCCAAAGCAGCCAGCGATTATCAGCAACGTTCAAAGGCGGTATCAGAGGACGAACAGAAGTCACTCAGTCCCTTCCGGGAGGCAGTTGAGCAGCAACTCGTCAATCCCAGCATCAAGAAGACAATCGACATCACCGGAAAGACAGCCGTCGAACAAGGCGTGGCGACCGGCCCCGGACTGCTCGTCAAACAAGACATCCCCGACGGGAAGGGCTCAACGGTGCCCAAGCCCGTCTTCTGGCTCAGTTCCAACGATGACGGCCACCCCCACACCGAGAACCTCGAGCAGTTCTCCGTCCACTGACGTCACCACGATCCGCGCACCATCATGGAATCCACATCATCTCCGCCCACCTCGCCCTCACCTTCTGAGACCGAGGAGACCGCCAGCACCGACACCGAGGCATCTCCGGCGCCCCTGGATCACGACGATGCCGCGCTCAGCGATCACCCACGCCTGCTGGCATGCATGCGCGCCCTGCTCACCGGCAGCATCATCGCCCTGATCGCGGCAGTCGCGCTGTTCTTCGTATGGAACAGCGGTATCAAAGGCGTGGGTCGGGCAGCGATCGCCCAGTCATGGAAACGCTGCGCGCTGCTGCTGGTGCTGTGGCTCGTGGGCGCCTCCGTATGGCCCACGCCTTACTACCATGCTTCCGGGGCGAACAGGATTCGGACGGGTGTCATGACGGCCCTCAAGCTCCTGCCCGTGGCCGAGGGTTGCAGCATGCACCGTCTACGCCTGCCTTCCGGTCCTGCAGCTGTGGAGGGAGACGTCCTCCACCTTCGGCGTCCGTCTCGGCGAGCTCCTGGCTTTCGCGATGGGCATCGCCGCGTTCGGGCTGATCGTGATGTCGCACATCGGACTCTGGGCGGCCCGTTCAGTCACCCTCCCCGCCGAGGAGACGCACGGCAACGAGTTGTCCCCCGACGAGCTGGATCTCTGGTTCAGCCGCCCTCGGGGCACTGGGTTAAGGCAGAGGTGGCTCCGCGCCCTTCAAAGCCACCCTTCCGCCGCATCAGCACGGCTGCCATCGCAGTCCTGCCCGCAATTGGGCTTGTGGCCGGCTTCGGCGTCCCCTACTCACGTTGAGGAGCACTCACGCCAATACCCCCACGATCACGCAGACCACGGCACCTGCTGTCGATTCCGCCCAGCTCCCCGCCCATCCCCACATCCTTCGGAGCACGGAAGGCGTGGGCGAAGGATGTCGACGGCTTCCTCGACATCGCCGGCGGCGCCGCGGGCCCCATCCTCCTCACCAAAGACACGGTTACCGGGATCAACCCCCGCTGACGGATCGGCACGCTGGCAGTACCGCCGTGCCGGCGCTGAGTTCCGCAGCTGGCGACTTGAGACGGATCCTGTCGCGTCGGGTAAGCAGGGTCTTATCACCAGTCCGAACGGGCGATACGTGGCAGTCGTTGTCACAGGTCCCATCACTTACACATCCATGAGCTCGGAATGGCCAGAACTCGGATGGCGAGTCTCCGGACACGACCTTAGTGTCTCGACGCCGTCACCGGAAAAGATCGTTGTGGAGCACCCCGCAAGGCCGGAGACTACGACGCACATTTCAGCTCAGCGATTCAGCTCTTTCTTGACGGCACCGTCGCTCACTCCCTGAGTGACGGCTCACGGATGTGGGATCTCAAGGACCTCAAACTGGATATACATTCTTTACCCCCAGTAGCCAACGAGTATGCTGGCACAGCGGGCCACTCCCAGTTTCATTCTCGGTATGACGGCGGCCGCGACTCTCGGAGTCATCTTCAGGCCGACCCCTCACACCCCAGGAGAGTCAAAGGAACTCTTCACGAGCAGGAACGGGGAGATGTTGTCACCGCCCGGGGGTGGATCGGCGTCTACGACGACCGTGCTCCGCAGGGCCATCTAGACGAGGAGGCGAAAGCTCGCCGCGCGCACGCGGTCAGTCTGGACGCCCTCAGTGAGGCACCTGGGGCAGACGCCGCACTCGACCTAGGGGAACAACACTGGGGATCAACGTCCCAGCATCGCTCTCCACCAGCACGATCTCCGTCTTCCCGGCGACGACGCCGGACGGACAACCCACCAAGCTCAGCAACCTTGACGACTCTTCGATATGGAAGGGTTCGAGCAGTGTCAGCACGGTCTTCAATCCAGCCACGATGACGGTTGCGCCACTCAATCAGTCTCCACACTATGTTACGGCAGTAGGGATCACGGCAATGAGCCTCGAAAGCGGCACACCCGCAACTCAGAAACCCCAAGACGGCCGCTATATCACAACCACAGGAGACGGCCGCATCACTATCAAAACGGGAGACGGGAATATCACCGCAGTCTCCGACGTCGAACCAGGCTCCATCTACTATTCTCCACGATCGAGCGAGTACAATTCCGCCATGGATAACATCGCCTCCTCCTGGGACTCCTCACGAAACATCTCGGTACTGAGCACTCCAGGAGCCACTATCGCCATTCTCAACAATTCACTAGAATATCTTCGATCGTCACGAGCCTTTCGGCTCTACGGCATCCCAGGATGAGCACACATGACCGCACAAGCATCTCATGTCATAAGCGACCTTGAGAGACGAGGTCCCGGAGTAAGCCTCCTGACGCTGCCACTGGTGCTTTCACTCATGGTGACCGCCTGCCATTCCAACTCACGTGCGTCTTCCTCGAGCACGGCGCCACCCATGTCACCAACGTCTCTCACAGCAGAACAGATGGAGGACTGCCAACACAAGGCAAGCGATTGGATGAGCAACCCTGAATCTCAGGATCCTTCCTATCTTCCCGCGCAGGGAGCGGACATCTGCGTCATCCAGTCGTTCAATGCCGCAGACCAGGAATCGACACTCATCGCACGGTACGAGGACTCCAGCAAGGCCCCGGTGGGCGATTTCCCTGACGCCGAGAATTGCGGCCTACGGACTTGACGAGAACGACACGGGTGCTCAGCCGGCGCAGGAGCTGGCCGGAGACGTCCTCAGATCCCGCGCCGCGGGGTATGCAACCGTGAGCCCAAATGGGAAGTACCTCTCTCTGGTGCTGCGTCCACCGGAGGTCGCCGGCGACAGCCCTCGCCACGCTCGGCAGACACCTGCTGTGCCCGCCGAGCAGCGGACGACCGTTGTCGTTTTTGACGCGAGCTCAGGAAAGCCGGTGCGCACGGCGGAGGTCTCCGGGCTGGTCCTGGGGCAGGCCCTCACCAGCGAGTCACTCGCCGTCGAGACCGCTGACGCCTACTATCCCGCCGGCGCGGGCAAGGGACGCATCAGCGTCTTCTCACTGACGGACACAACGTCGTCTCCGACGTCTTTTAACACCAGCCTGTGGCTCGCAGGCTCCGGGAAGAACTCTCTTCTGCTGTCCTCACAGCCTGCCCACTCACACGACACCGCGACGACCTCCACGGTGACGCAGGTCGATCTTCACGGCAAGCACCTGGCCTCCTTCACCAATTCCAGCGAGATCCTTCTCGGCGGGTGGGTCAGGCGGTGCACCTATCTTCCCGATGAGGGGCGACTTCACTGGGAGGTGGTCGACACCAACTCGGGCACGGTCTACAGCGAGGACACCGATAGCGCCGTGGCGCGACGAGTCCCCACTGGTCCGGGGCTCCTCATCAGCCAGGTTGTCATCGACGACAAGGGATACCGGGAGTCAGGCACACCACGCTTCTGGCTCAGCGCCGCCGACGACGGTCACCGCCACACCGAGAACCTCGAGCAGTTCAAGAAGAACTGAGGAGCGGGCCAGGACGCCCCAACTGAGCGGCACTGGGAGCAACCGAAGCAGCGCCAGTAGATCAGCCGTCCGGAGTGCTACTTCCCTTGTCCGTTCAACCGGGCTAATGCCCGCGCAAACACCAGACATCGTCACAGAAGGGTCACCACAATAGGCTCATGTCTCCCACGCCCGACGCCGACACCGACGACAACGGCACCGATCAGCCCCGCATCGATCCCGGCACCCAGCCAGGCGATACCGCCTCCAACGACGCGCCCTCGACGGAGCCAGACACGGGGGAGGCCGAGGGCCGTCCTGGACGCGATGACGCTGAGGCCGACCAGGTCACAACCGACAACGGCGAAAACGAGGCCGACAGCGAGCCCTTCCCACCGTGCGGTGTCCTTACCCTTCGCGCCCTGCGCTGGGGCGGAGTTTTGGCAGTGTTTGCCTCGTCGGGTATCGCAAAATTACTGAGTTCGATCTACGGGATCGACATCGACGTCCTTCACATAAAATCAGTGCGACCTTTCTCCGACTTGGAAGCACAGGCTACCGTCGCAATGTTCGCACTACAACTCCTCTTATGGTCCTTCGCCGCGGTCGCCAATCAGTTGAGGCGAACGGCAATGATCATCATCGTCAACCTCGTTGCACTACTTGGTGCCGCAACTACGGGAATCAATATACACCACTGGAATACAGCATACGAGCAATCGGGAATCTCCATCCCCATTTTCCTGTGCTACGCAGCAGAGACCCTCGGCTTCACAACACTCATCTGCACGAGCATCATCCTGCATCGCGTGCGAACCCTACTTTCCATGCACCCTAGGCAGCGCAGTAATCCGGCCCGCTGGCGCAAGCTGTATCTCCCAGCACGTCCTCAGCCAAGCGAAAGCAACGTCAAGGTAACCAAGCAAGCATCGCTGAACCTCCAGCGGATCACAAAGTTCAAACTTGCCGCCATATCACTCACACCAATCATCGTGTTTTCACTGCTGACATCAACGGCACACTACTTCATCACGCCTTTCACACACAGCACCTCCGCCGCGCCAAACAAGACACCCCCCATCCCAACAACAATCGACACCAAAACGAGCTGGGTCAAAGATATGGTGGGAGTCGACCACATCATCGCCGGATCGACAGGACCTATTGTGATAAACAGCGAGGGGATCACAGCATTAGAGCCAGCCCATGGCATTACCCTATGGACATACGGAGAAACGCTTGACACATTATATGCCTTTACAAGCCCCAACAGAGACTACCTCGCTCTTAGGGCAAGAATCCCGGATGAGCTGGGCATCAATTCCGATGAATACTTGTCAGCATCCGATCCACCAGAGACGACACTGGTGTTTGACACTCGAACAGGCGCTCCGGTCATACGGCACATGAGTCGCGGCGGCGTTTACAACTCACCGACTCCACGCTCCTCGATGGAGAAACGGCGTACTCCCTGAAAGATGGGAGGAAGTTGTGGAGCAACAGTGACGCCATTGATACCACATTCATGGGGGCCGCCGGCCACAGTACCTTCATCGTCTCAACCTTCGAACAAGACAGTGAGGATACAGATAAAGAAAAATGGACAGGAACCTCAAGCATCGCCGTGGCACCCGACACCAACCCGTCCACACGCACCCACGTCGACAACCTCCTCATTGATCCGATAGTCGTTGATAACTCACGGTCAAGCAGCCACAAGGATTACATGGGAGCAAATCCGGTCATCATTTCCGGATGGACCGCCCAGTTCACCAATCAGAGCGACGAGAACGGAAACCCTACCGCACATGCCATCAACATCGACCAAGCCCGCAAGGCCGATTCTCATGACATAGACAGAATTCCTCTTGGCGCAGCGTCAGGTATTAACGAAGTCGCCTCCACCGCATCTCAAACTTTGTCGACATACCCTTACTACGGTTCCGACAAGTCCATATATGACATCATAACTGCCTGGAACACTCCACGCGTCGCCACAGTATTCACACCCACAAACCGAACGGCCACACCTGCCGAGCACTACCCAGGCTTAGCCTCCGCCCATGTAGGGATCGCCCCACATCCCAGTAACGGCTCCATCATTGCACACATATCCTTACGTCCGTCAGACGAGTCGCCAGAACTCACTATTCCAGTCAGCGGCAACACTTTTGACACTAGTCCACTCAGTCTCTCAGAAGGGGTGGATCAACTCATGGCAGATAAAGGGGACCACCAGAGACCTTACCTGGAATTCACGAGCACCCCTGGCTGCACCACTATCCTTCTGAATATCAGCGGCCCTAGCGAAGATTCCTCCACATATCGCCTCTACGGGATTAGGGAGCGGACCGCATGAAATCATCACAGATCTCTACATCCCGATCATGCGTGCAACATGAACTGCGCAGGGATGCCAGAATATTCACCGTTGTAGCCCTCGTGATTGCAGTCATGCTGACAATCAACACCTGCCACTACCAGCGCTCTCCAGATTCAGGCATTGAACTTAAGGTCACATCACTGGATCTTTCCAAGGCTGATTCGATAGATTCAACCGAGAATCCCCCAGACCTCACATCGTGGAAGAACTCTATCCCAGCAAATGGATACTACATTACCGGAGTAAGCCAGTTCAATGAGGGGGCCGGTGGTGAACCTCCATCAATTGCGCTGTTCGGAAGGCGATCCTCGGATAAGAGCCTAGCGTGGGCAACACAGATCAGAGTGAATGACTTCACGCAGCCTCTTGATGTACCAACCTACCCAAATTCTTCAAGTCAACAGTCCTCACCAACCAAGATCGACGCCCTTTCGAATGCCCGGATACTAAGTCCCGACGGGAAGTACGTAGCATTCAAACTCAACAGCTCAACGAAAGCGACAGCCTATTTTGCGGTGGTCGAGACCTCCACCGGAGCGGTTGTCCGGACGGCCCACATCACCCACAGAATCATTGGTGTCGCACTGACTGACACACATCTTGCCGTCGAAACATCTGACCAGCCGTTCCCCGGCGGGGACGGAAACGCCACGTTGACAATTCATTCTTTGTTGCAGCATGGCGCACCTCCAACCACTCTACCCACAACACAGTGGCTCATTGGCGCTAGCCACAACTCTTTTCTTTTGAGTAACTACAAATATGGCGATCCCTGCAATAGAGACCACTGCACCCCTATGACGGTTTCTCGCATCGACGGAACAGGTCAAACGATCGACACCGTCTCCGGCGTCATCGATGTCTACTCCGGGGGCTGGATGTCAAGATTTTCCGATCCAGCTGCCGCGTCATCATTACTAGCTCAAATCTACGACCCCATCGGCATACAAGAACGTCAAGCCGCGAATGAGCAATTGAGAAGCATACGCCGGGAACTCGTGGATCCCGATTCAGGTCAACACACCGACATCACAGATTTCCTGATGAAAGAAGTCGGCCTCCCCACAGGGCCAGGTCTCCTTGCGCTCAAGCAGGTTCCCTCAGACAACGTCAACGCCAAGTACGCCCCTGTTTTTTGGCTCAGCTCGACCGATGACGGCCACCCGCACACCGAGAACCTCGAGCAGTTCACGGACGAATGAAGCGCGGTCCGGCGGGCGAGTCTCCTGTCACCGCCCCCCAAGGCTCGCAAGCATTCTGCGACGGCTGCGAGCCGCCTCGGCTCTCTCGCCTCGCTCGTCGAGCCGCGCTTATCCGAAGTGCTGCTCGACTGCGGCGATGTCCCTGTAGGAGGCCTGCGCCCCACGCAGAGGTCGTCGCGAAGGCGGGAGACGGCTGAGGCCGCACCTGCCGCCTCCTTGAGCCCGGCGCCTGCGGCGAGCGCCGCCAGCAGCGTGCCCAGGAAGGAGTCGCCGGCACCGGTGGTGTCCACGACATCAGCCGGGAAGGGATCGACCGGGGTGATCTCCTCCCCTCGATCACCATCGACCCGCGGCCCCCAGAGTCACCACCGCGGAGGGATCCCCATGGCGGCCAGTCTTCTTGCGCAATCGCCCCAGTCCGTGGCGTCGTCGGTCCCCTCGCGCTCCGGCTCGGCCGCCGTGTCGCTCGTACCCGGCTTCAGCATGTCGGCGAGTTCATGCTCGTTGACGACCAGGACGTCAATGGCCTCCAGGAGCCCGGCGGACAGGATGGGGTGGAACGGGAGTTGTTGAAGACCACGCGGTGCCGGCGTCGTGGGCGATGCGAGCCGCGGCCTCGACCGCGTCGGGCTGACCTCCATGCACAGCCCCAGCACGCGGGCGCCGCGGATGACGTCCTGGTGCCGCTGCGCCGTCGAGACGTCCACCTCCCGTTCGCACCGGAGACACCACGATGGTGTTATCCCCTCGCGGAGTCCACGGTGATGATGGCGGTGCCGGTAGCCACGTCTTCGCGCTGAACCGCCGCGGTGTCCACGCCGGCGCGCTGGAGGGACTCGATGAGCAGATCGCCGTGACCGTCCCCTCCGACGGCCCCGATCATCCTGACGTGAGCGCCGAGAAGACCGGCCTGAACCGCCTGATTCGCCGACTTGCCTCCGGCAGGATCACCAGGTCCTCCTCGCCGATCGTCTCACCGGGCATGGGAAAGCGCTCCGTTCGGACCGTCAGGTCAGCATTGAGCGACCCGAAGACGGCGACCTCACCGGATACGTCACCCAGGACAGTACGCACACCAGCTCCCATGTCCGGTTCCTCTCTGTGATGCAGCGCGGACACACGTCCCATCACACCACACCTCAGCGTGAGGCAGCACTCCTGCCGGTCCTGACTGCCGGCCGGCGCAGGCTCGTGCGGCTGGCCGCCGTCCGGCAGGCCTCCACCAGGACGTCAATGGCCAGCGGCCGGGGCTGCTCGGCGCGAGTGACCACCTCGACACACCGCTGCTCGCGGGCCAGCGGCCGCACCTGGACCCCCTCGTGCCGGTAGGCGCTCAGCGCCATCCCGGGTAGCAGGGCAGCCCCCACCCCGGCGGCGACGAGCGCCTGCACAGCCACGTAGTCGTCGGAGGCGTAGGCGGTCTCGGGTGTGAAGCCGTTGGCCCGCCCCACGGCGATGAGCTCCTCGTGGCAGCGCGCGAAGCCGGTCACCCACCGGCACTGGGCGCCGTCGGCGATGCGCGTGATGCCGCCGGGGTGGGTGACGAGGTAGAGGACGTCGTCGAGCAGGTGCTCGGCCTGGAGGCTCTCGCCGGCGTCGTCGTCGACGTAGGAGAAGGACAGGGCTGCGTCCACCCGCCCACGCCGCAGCGCGTCGAGGGGCCTCGGGCGGCTCTGGCGTCGACGAACTCGACCTCCAGGCCCGGGCAAACGCTGGCCGACGACGTCGAGCACCCCGGCACCAGGGAGGCCACCGCGGAGGGAAGGCCGCCAGGCGCACGCGCCTCGCCTCCGCGCGGGCCATGGAGACGACCTCGCGCTCGGTGCGGTCCAGCAGGTCGAGGACCTCCTGGCCACGGGCCGCCAGCGCCCGCCCCTCCTCGGTGAGCCGCACGCCGCGCCCGGCCCGCGTCAGCAGGACCGCGCCGGTCGCGCGCGACAGGGCGGCGAGCTGGTGGGAGACGGTGGACTGGCTGAAGCTCCAGGGACCGGCGGCGGCGAGACGGTGCCGAGGCGGGAGAGCTCCACGAGGGCCCGCAGCTGCGCACATCGATCCACCACCAATTGTCCTGCATCGATGGGTATCGGTCAAAATCTCATTGACTGATACCCCGCCGCCACGTCATGAAGCCACGACCGCCACCGACACCCCTGCCCCAGGGCTCGCTACCATCCAGTCCGGCCTCGACTTCGACGCCGTCCTGGCACCTACGAGGCCGTCTCGCGGTCCTGCCCGAGACCCCCTGCCTGGTCCTACCCACTGCCTCGACGCCGGGGTGGAGGGTCACGGTCAAGCACGAGAACGTCCAGCCCACCGGCGCCTTCAGCGTCTCGCGGCGGGTGGCGCTCATGGCGGCGCTCAGCCTGAGGAGCGGCACCGCGGCGTCGTGACCGCCTCCACCGGCAACCACGCAGTCCCCGGCCTGGGCCGGCGCACGCAGCGGTCCCCTGTCACCGTCGTCGTCCCGGTGGGGCACCCGGCCCGCAAGGTGGCCGCGGTGCGCGCGCCTGGGCGCCCGGGTCGTCGTCGAGGGCGAGACAATGTGCGACTCACTGGCCCGCGCCGAGGCCCTCTCGCTGACCGAGGGGATGCGCATGGTCTCCCGGGGACGAGCCGGCCATCGTCCTCGGGCACGCGCAATGCTCACCTCGAACTCTTCCGTCGTCACCCGGGCCTGGAGTCCGTCTACGCGCCGGTCGGCTCCAGGCTCCGGCAGCTCGGCGCCCTGCCTCGTGCGTGACGCCCTGGCCCGGGTGCCGGGTCATCGGTGTCCAGTCCAGCGCCGCCCGGCCGCGCACCACGCCTGGACGTCCGTGAGCCGACCGTCCACAGCGGCAGCGCGTGGCGGGCTGGCCGTCGGGCGAGCTTCGCCTCACCCAGTCGGTGCTGGGTCGCGGCCTCAACGACTTCATCCTGGTCGACGACGACGCGATCCAGGGATCCGTCGACCTCATGGCCACCCACGCCCACACCCTGGCCGAGGGCGCCGGACGCGGGCCTGGCCGGACCCTGCGGCAGACCCCACCCGCCAGGGCTGCTGCGCGATCGTCTGCACCGGCGGCAACGCCGACGACCACGAGCTCGCCGGCATCTCCGCCGCGGCCGGCTCCGCCGCCGGTACCGACGAGACCCTCAGCCACTGAAGCCGGCTGACCATACCTGCCGGCCGGTGGGGACCACTCCCGCTGAGCCGGTCCCTGCCAGCCGAGTGACACTCGAGTGAGGGGCCGGGAGCGCGGTCGGGGCGCACACCCGCCCTCCCCGTGCTCCGGCGGCGCCGATCTGCCTCCGCTTTCGAGGACGAGCGAAGAGCTCATCGACTCGCCTCTGCCACCAGTCCAGGAGACCCGGGAAGCGCTCCTACGAGAACCGCGGCGTCAGCCCAGTCCTCACCCACCCACCACACACCGGACAATTCTCCCTGACAACGCCACACCCTACCGATTTCACGAGTGGACACCGCACGAGGTGCCGAGCTACCTGCACGGGCTCTTATCTTGATCCTCAACGAAACATTGACCTTAGGGTAGGCTTACACATTTCTAGTCTGCTGAGTCGGTTTATTCTCGTTTTGAGGCCTGGTCCGATATAATGACGTCCGTCATCAATGCTCTGCGCGCGCACTCGACGCGTTCCCCTGAATCATGTTGCCTTCGTTTTCTCGACTATTCAGACGGAACCGTCACGGTTCGCAGCCACACCTACCGTCAGCTGTGGGACGAGATTGCAGTCGCTGCCGCCCACCTTCCAGGACACCCGGCGACAGGGTGCTCCCTCATCCCCGGCGATGACTCGCCTCCTCATCCTCATCCTCAGCGCCATGTACCGGGGATGATTCCCATCCCTGTCCCCTTCCCCCATCACTCGAGGTCCTGAGACCGAGCGTCGCACTCACATCATTACGGACTCTCCCCCCACCGTCGTCATCGCTGCCAGACGACACCACCGCCATAAGCCTGGACCTGGCGTCCTCACCTCCTCGCAGATCCTCTCCCCAGACAAGCTCACCGAGCCGACCGACGTCGACTGTGCCCGTGCCCACGGGCCCTCGTACCCCGCCTTCCTGCGGTACACCTCTGGCTCCACGGTCATCCCGAGTCCTCAACGACCATCGGGCTCGCCTACCAGGCCGAGTTCGTCGCCAGCGGCCTCGAGCCCGGGGAGCTGCATCCATGGTCTCCTGGCTCCCCCTCCACCACGACTGACATGGGCCTTGATTCATGGCCCTCGTGTCTCTTATCAACAGCGGCACAACCACCCCTCATGCTTCCCGGCTTCCTTCATCGCCGACCCGGTTGCGCTGGGTCACCGGCATGGAGACGTACCACAGTGAACTCACACCGCTTCACCCGACTTCGGCTACGGACTCGTCGGCGAGACGCTCATGCGGTCCCTGACTCTGAGCCGACTTGTCCTCCCTAAAGTTCGCCATTACGCTCCTGAACCAATTAGCCCTCTCTCTATCGGTGGCTTTCGCAAGCCTCGACTGACGTCTCAACTCGATCGCGTGCCTACCCCTGTTACGGGTTGCGAGGCGTCGCTCGCTGTGTCCGCCCCAGGGCTGGGCCTGCGATGTCTCCAGCCCATCACAGCCTTCAGCGCCCAGCTCGGTCATGGACCGGGCTCGCAACCGCCGACGAAGAAGCGACGCCTTTAGTCAGCAGTACGCGACACCGTGCACAGGCGTCACCATCGTCGACGAGACCCACCGGGCACCGTCGATAGCGTCATCGGCGAGATCTGGCTATCCGGCCCCGGAATCCCGCCTCGGCTACTGGCGGCACGAGGACGCCACTGAAGAGACCTTCCGCGCTCATCTCGTCGGCGACCTGAACACTGGAGCATCTGCGCACCGGAGACCCCGGCGTCCCACGAGGGGCACCTTTACATCACCGCATGCGAAGGACCTCATCCATCACCGTGGCGTCAACATCTACCCGCAGGATGTCGAGTAGACTCTCCCGCTCCCCGCCTGAGGTGCCTACGACGCGTCTGCATAGCGCAGCGTCCCTGTCAACGGCGGAACGCACCGCGTCATCGTCGAGGCCACCCACGGCGCCTCACCCAACGACACCGCTCGTCGCAGCCATCGTCCCTGCTGCCGTCAGGCAATCTCGACGTCCATGGCCTACCCGCTGACGATGTCGTCGTCGCCGCACCTCATGCCATCCTGTGGACCACCCCGGTGCGTTCGTCCCAGCGACTGTGGATGCCTATCTGCGCGGCGAGCTGCCCATACTGTTCGAGAAGTCAGCTAGGCTCGCCTCCGGCATTGAACACTCGATGACTCTCATTGCCATGCTCACCCGGATGCTTTGGTACCCCCCATCACCGAGGAGGATCTCGATACCAACATTCTCGCTCTCGGACTGACCTCTGTTCAGGCTGCGGAGCTCGCTGCCGGACCGACCGCGGGAGGTCACCATGTCACGTATCGCGCGAGGCTCTTCGCCACATCGAATCTGCGGGCATGGGAGCAGGTTGCCTCCCAGCATTGTGCCCTCGAGGCCGTTGCGAGGGCCTGTCGACCCTGACGCTACCGTTCCAACAACCCCCATCCAGCAGGCCTCATCTTTTTCGGCCGCAGCCCCTGATGCACCACTCGGCGGTGTCGGCTGCCACTCCCACATGGAGTTCCGCACCACGACCCTAGACCCCTGCGCGCCCGTCCACGGCGTGGAACGCTCTGTTACGCCGCCATCCCATGCTGCTGGCGGTGTTTGACGATGACAGCACCCCGCGCGTTCTCTCGAATCAGTCGCCGCCCGCACCGTTACCAGCTCAACGAGACCTGACCAACGCTGGGGATCGTATCGAGGATGAACTCAAGGTTGTGCGCGTAGCTGATATCCCACCGGCGTACTCGACGTCGCGCGGGGACAGAACCTGGAGCTGGAACTGACTCTCCTGCCCAACGGCGAACAGCGGCTCCACGTGGACATTGACTCTCGTCGCTGATGCCACCAGCATCACGATCCTTCCGAGGATCTGGCTATCGCTTATGACCAGGGCCCCTGACGACACTCGAGGAGCACTATCCCTTCTCCTGCTACCTGGCAGTGACGGCTCCCTGCAGCAGGCCGGCGCCGGGAGGCGGCCCGCCGTTACTGGGAGAAGAGAATGGACCCTGCCCGGGGCCCCGCTTTGCCCGTCGATATCACCACGGTCACCGGATCCCCTCGTTTCACTCGCCGCAGTACCCGTCCCAGCCAGGCCCGTTGACAAGGCTGCGCAACCGCGCCGGCCGTTGGTCTGAGCTCCCTCGGCGGTCCTGCCACCCGCGCGGCAGTCATGTCCCGATATGAGCGGTGACGCTTCGCCGTTCAGCATCAACCTGACGACCTCGAGCGGCAGATGGTGCATCCGGATGTGGCCACCATGGTCGCTGATTTTACCTGAGTAATTCTCGCTGCCTGCACACCCACGAGCGGGCAGGGCTGATGCAGCGCGACCATGCAGGAAACAGTCATCGAGAGCCCCGAGCACGCCGACGACCGCGTCCAGGGTCCCGCGGGAGCTGGCGCATACGAACCGAGCGGACGCCGGCGCTGTGAGCTTCACCTCGAGTCTCTCGGCCCGACGCCCCGCACGCGAACCACCCGCCTGCTGGGGATTCTCGTCGAGGTCCTCTCCCAGACGCCGCAGTGTGCGATCGACCATCAGGTCGCGGAGCAGGACGGGGAACTGCTGCTGTCGTGGGACGCAATGCTGAGGATCTCTTCCTCCGGTTTTCTTGACGCCGCCTCGATTCCTACTCACTCGTCAACTCGCCAGTCGACGATGACTGGGACGACCTGATCCACCTCCCCACTACCGGCGAGACCAGGCCGGCATCCGGCAGCAGCGGTCACTGACGGCCTCGCCGATCACCCCACGACCTCTTCTCACGAGGCATTCTTCGAGCACGCTGATCGTGAGCTGACGCACCGCGCTACTCACAGGTGAGCGGCACCCGGCTCACTTTATGGTGAGGTCGCTCGATGGCGCCCCTGCGCACCGCGGCGTGGCTGCGTGGGCGCGGTGTCGTGGACGGCGATGTCATCGGTGCCACGCCGCCCGTGGCCCTCGAGCAGATCATTGCCGTCCTGGTGTCCTTGCTGCAGGAGCCATCTACGTCCCTATGTCCACAACGCACCGCAGGCTGGGCACGCACCGCCGCTCTTCAGCAAGCTGGTGTGACCTTGTCCTGGACTCCCTTGAGGAGGCATGGGGCACCGAGCCCTCTCAACACACCGGTGCCCACCACCCGGAGCAGGCCGCCACCATCATCTTCACATCCGGCCCTCCGGCGAGCCGAAGGGCGTCGAGGATCAGCCACCGCTCTGCGTGGGAACACGGCTCGACGACGTTTTGCACCCACTTCGCGCATGGGACACAGGAGGATCGCTGGCGGTCTCCCGCACTCGATTCGATCTGTCCGTCTCGATATCTCTGGCCTACTCGGTCGAGGGAGGCCCCTCGTCCTGCTGCGAGACGAGGGACCAACGCGATGCGGAAGAGTGGTCTCGGCTTGTCAGCTCAATGGAGCTACCGTATGGAACCTCAGCCCCCATTCTGCCTCGGGATATGCTCCTCACGACGCTGGAGGCAAGACCCAGTGACAGCCTCGGACTGCGCCTCGTCCTCGAGTCCGGCGATTGCGGGTCTCGACCTGCCCGGACGTCTCCGGTCCTTGTGCCCCTGATGCCCGCTTTCGTCGCTCTAGGCGGAGCCACCGAGGCGGCTGTATGGTCCAATTCACGAAGAGGTCGAGACGTCGTCGACCCGTCGGCGATCCATCCCCATGGCCGTCCTCCAATCAGCTAGCTGCCGTCACGCCGAACATGCTCGACGCTGGGCTGCGGCGGATCTGCTTATCGGCGGCGATGGAGGGCGCTTTCGGTTACCGCAACAACCCGGCGCTGACGGCAGCAGCCTTCAGCCGCGATGAGGACGGCATCTCCTGTACCGAACTGGTGACCGGCACGATACTACCTGATGGGCGTGTCGAGTTCCTCGGTCGCACCGACCCAGGGTCAAGGTTCGCGGACACCGCATCGAGCTCGGTGGATCGAGTCCGTCCTCGCTAATCACCCGGACGTCAACAAACGCGGTCGTTGTCGTGCACCGGGTGTCATCGAACCTCGCCGCCGCCGTAACGGTCAACGGTGCGGTGGACGACCCACGCTGCTGAACTGGTTACGGGAACGGCCTCGCCTGCCGAGGTACCCACGTCGTGCTCGTCCTGCCCACTGCCGCTCACCCCAACGGGAAGGTTGACCGCGCAGCCGTCACAACGTTGACAAGGGAGGTTTGAGTGCAACGTCTGAGAACGACGCCCCGCCCGAGGGACCGTACGAGAGTACGCGGCCGCCCTGTGGGAGGGAGTTCCTCCACTGGTGACAGTGTCGCGCTGCGAGCTTCTTCGAACTCGGCGGCGACTCTGACCGCCACCCGGATGGCGACCAGGAGGCGTGCGAGGAGCGTGATCCAGCCCCTGCGAGACTCTCCTCGACCTGACTCTGCAGGCGCGCGTGCCCTGAGAGGTGGGCCCGCCCCGCCCCGTCGTCCACCCGCGCCCGACGACGAGTACGAGGAGGGTGAGCTGTGAGTCCCGCGTCCCCAACGATCAGTCCCTTTGACCGTAACCTGCTTTGATGACCTCGCGCCAGTCGGTATCGAGCTCACGCCGAGGACGGTCAGTCTCACGCGTCTGTGCACCCCGCGGCGCCTCACCCCAGAACTCCGTGAACGCTCGACTGCGTGCACCGCGACGAGATCCTTGAGCGCCTGCAACGGAAGGACCGCCCACTCCTGTTACGCACACACACTCGAGGACGCCGAGGCTTCCTCACCGACATCTGGGACATCTCATCATTCGGTGGGCGGCAGCGCAATCGATTACGGAGTGTCTCGGCTGGCCACGGCTGGTCGGAGACTGAGTCCCTCGATTCGGGATCCCGGTCCGCCTTTGAGACGCTTTCTTGAATCGACTCGCCGAACGCGCACGGGATGCCGGGTGCCGGCTTCTGACGTCGCCGCGGCGTCAGGTACCCGCGAGTGCGTGAGCGAGTGCACGCCACCGATGTCCGCGGGCGGCGGGCATCGAAGCGGCCCAAACGGTGCGCGACACCACCCGTGAGCGGATGGCCCACCAGGTCTACGACATCGAGTCATGGGTGCCACTCGTTCGAGCTGCATGTGACGCGGCACTGACTCGCGCGCGTCCGGCCGCACTTTCTCCAATCGACCTGCTCATCGCTGATGCGCGCAGCATCACGACGCTCATTGACGAACCCGTGAGCCTGTACTTGGCGCCGCATGGAGGACCCGGAACCCCTGGATGCCACTTTCTCTCGCGACTGGCGTCCGCGCGCTGCGTGCCATCCAGGAGCGCCATCCTGTGCTGGAGCGGGTCGCTCAGGACTCGACTACCGGGTGAGCGGTTGAACGACCATGCCGGGCGCTCCCGGAGGTCCTCGCCCACCGCGCCAGAGCCCACCGACTTCCACTGTCACGTCCCGCGTCTCGGACGCCAACTGCGTGGAAGGCGCTCAAGACTTTCGCGCGGCCTCCGCTGGAGCATCACCGACAGGTCTCTCTACTCGCCAGTTCACGGCTCCACCCCGGCTCGTTGGGCTCGCAGACCGCGCTTCACGCCCAACGTCACTCGCTCAAACAAAGGCGTCTGCCGCAATGTATTTCTCGGAGCGCACCCGTCGGCGACTTCACCTCCACCATTCCCAAAGTGCTCGTCGTAGAGCGAGCGGAGCCGACCGTCAATGACGAGGTTAGGTCGCACGGCCGGGCACCACCATCAGCCGTGGAGGACCTTGACCACCACTCACGCCAGTGGCGCTGAGGCCGTCCGTGAGATCGCCCGTCGCGGGCTGGAAGGCTGCGCCTCCCTCTGTTTCACCTCCATGTTTTGGTGTCGGCAGCCGCATCTCTGTCCTGGTCTTGGTGGCAGGACCGTCCAAGGCCTGACCCAGACCCTGCAGGTACTCATCGATTGCCAGTCCCTGAACTCGACGGGGAGCCTGAGGTGAGCTGGGACGTCCGACGGCTCTGCGCGGTGATTGGGACAAGGATGCCTTCACCTGTATGCGAATTCTCCTGGCCTCGGCGGATACGCCCCATCCTGATGGAACCGATCTGACCACTCGCCGGATCACCCTTGTTGTCCCCGCCACCAATCCGATTGAACGGTTTGCTGTTGATCGTGCGCGACCGCCCTGACCCGTAGCCACAACAGCGGTGAGAGGTCCCTGACCCATAAGAACCTCTCGACCGCTCGGCCGCGTACGCTGCCCTTGACTTGCGCGGCCCCGGAAACCTGCGTGGGCCGCAAGGTTCCCATGGCTTCGAGCCTGTGTCCGCCTCGTCGGCGCCCTGCGCGCCGGGCAACGCCCATGCCCATCGACGTTTCAGCATCCGGTGGACGACGCGTCTGCATCGAGCTCGAAGTTGAGTTCGTCATCACGGACCGAATTCACACCGCCGAGGACTGAGGCACGAACCTCAACGCCGAGTCCGTCATCGACTTCTATATCGCCACGTGCAGCGGGTATCGACGAGGAGACGACACGTCCGCGCCCGCCCACTCATCTACATATCGTCGGCCCCACTTGTTCAAGGGCGCCGCCACCACGCACGCCGCCGACAACACGATCAGCGACGTTCCACCAGGTTCGAATGATGAGCAATGGACCGCAATGGCTTTTGGCCTCCCCAGCTTCGACTCCATCCGGTCTACGACGTTTCGTGTGCCTGCCGCAGGTGGAGCAATTTCATCATCCCCACTGAGCAGCAACGCACTGACCAGTGGCCTGGGCAGGTCTCGTCCACACCATACAAGATCAATATGAACCCGTGCCCGCCTGAAGTAGATGGTCCTCGACTTCGTGGGTGGGGACAATGATCTCGCGAGTCTGCGCACGGTCCCGCTGTCAAGCGACTGATCCCCGTGGCGTTGCCCGCCAGCTGCGCACCGCCGCCCGAGCGCCCGTACTACCAGCCTTCGGCGGCGCCACGGAGGCTCTAATCTGGTCAGTGTTCCACGAGATCGACGAGGATTGCACCGACATGGCCCCATACTACGGCCGGAGCCTCAGATTGAACCAGGCGACCCACGTTCTTGACGAGGATCTCGTGAACGCCGCCCTGTGTGGACGGCGAGTTCATTCGCCGCCGGCGCAGGTTTGGCCTGGGGATGGCGCCTCCTGAGATCACCGCGTACGTCAATTCCCCATCCATCCTCGCACCAACGAGCCTGTACCGCACCGGCGATCAGTCAGGACACTGAGGGCATTGTCGAGCGCCCTCACGTGAGACGGCTTGCGGCCGAAGTCCACGACACCCGTATCGAACTGGCTGAGGTCGAGTCCGCCTCGCATCCCACCCGTCGGGTGTCGCCAGCCAGGCACCTGTCGATCGTAGCGGGACCCCAGCGTCTCGTCGGCTTCGTCACCCCGCCCCGCCACCGACGTGCACCTGTAGCAAAGCTGGCTCGCAGTCCAGGCCCCATCCTGACGATGCGTCGATAACGCTGAACTCGCCCAATGCCATTCCGCAGCTGACGGGCGCTCCATTCAATGGCACGCGTCCTGTGGGACGGTGGCCTCGACTGGTCCACACACGAGGAACTGCTAGCCTCGCCACACCGTCGCATCATGGCCTGGCTCACCTGTTGATCCGCGCCTCGTCCACGAGGGTCCTTGTCGAGAGCGAAGGTACTACTGTACGTGACGCTGAGCCGACTCCATCAGGAGGCAGAAGCGCTGATGTCCGCATCCGCGAGATGGAGGATCACACTGGTACGGGCACGAAGTCGAGACGCCTATATCCGGCAACTGCATGGCTGTTCTGCCCAGCCTGCTGCGCGGCGACGCCCAGGCCACTGAGCCCTCTTCCTGGAGGGAAAAGGCCATGTCGCCCTGGGAGCGTACCGACAACTTTGCCAGCCGCTACTCAACGACATCATCGCCTGCACAATCTCCTCACTCGCAGAAGGCCGCCCCACCGGCTCCCTGCCAGGATCCTCGAGGGAGCCGGCGTCGGCGGACCCCGATGAGCCGTCTTTGAGCGTTTGAGGAACTGATACGGCACCCGGTTCACCGACGTCTCAACGCGTTCTTCTTCCCCTCACCCGAGCGCGGGAGAGATCCACGGCCCGCGCCCCGGCCTGACGTATGGATCCTCGCGATATCAACCACGATCCCCGGAATGTGCATCGCAGCACTGAACCCCGCGGACGTCGTCCGGCTGGTGAACCCAACGCGTCGACATCGACACGGCACCTGAACGGATCCACGGGATGCCTGCCCCATGAGATTCTCCCTCGTCCCCTCGACGAGGCCCAGGACAACCATACACGCCCATGGTCTCCATGGACTTCAAACTGGGTCAAGAGGAGTTCGTCGATTTCCGTCAGACACAGGTGAGGCTCCTCATCCCCGCCTCCACGTGGCGTGCGCGAGCTGCTGGAGCGGCACGGCTTCATCCTCGAGGGATTCACCTTGGCGGCAATGACGACCTGGCATCAGTCGGCAGGTCTCGTGCTCGCTTCCGCGCCAAAGACGCCTACCCTGTCTCTTCAGAAGAATCACCAAGTACCTTGAGGAGCCAAGCTGCCCCTACATGAGCCCGCCGAGCCCTGAGTCCTCGATATTCTGCTGATAACCTGAATGGCAAGATGGACGCAAGGCGCCTTTATGAGAGCTCCTGAGTCGTCACCCATGCCAGCCACCGCGAGCGGCGATGAGGGAGGCCACCGGGCGGCACCGAGCAGGCCGTGGCCGCCATCCGGCAGAGATCCGGACTGAGCGCCTGGTCCGTCTCAGAACTTCTTCTTCAACGTCGGCGGGGACTCCTCGCCCGTCGCCCGCATGGTCAATGGTAGTCCGCGTCACCGTGGTCTCGTTCCGACCCGTGGCGTGGATGACGCTGCGCAGGGTGATGACTGACCCAACGGCTCAGGGAGGGAAGCCAGTGCCTGCCGATGCCTCCTCAAGCACGACGGCACGGATAAGGCGAACGGGGCGACCTTCTATCTGGCGCGATTGTCGTCGATCGGGCGTGACGCGGCACGTGCATCGTGCATGACGGTCAGTGCGCTCACCCCTATCGCAGCCTCATCAATGAGATTCGAATGGCTGGTCGCCACTGCCGCTCATCGGTCTTGAGGCCCTGACCGCAGTTCTCTCCTGCCTGGAGCCGGAGGAGTCCGATCATCTCTGCGATGAGTACATCCGACGCTACGCACCTCGGTCTGGAAGAGTCCGCTCACCGGCTACTGCGGGTGTGATGGTCGTGGAGAACTCGCCGCGCCTGCTGGAGGCTGAATCCGTCAACGGCCTTACAGTCATCCTCTACCGGCTGCTCTGCGATGTTACCTCCCGCTTCGTCGTGAATACGTCTGCGCTCGTTCCGTGGCATCGATTGACTCGTGCTCGGCTTCGCAAAAGCCCAAGTCATGGGGAGCTCCTGCAAGCCGCCTCCAACGGACCCTGCGTACGATATCGATTTAAAGCCGATCGCTGCGGGGCTGCGGACGAGTTCAACTATGGACCTGAGCACGCTGGGCTGCGCATGGAACCCGATGCCTGGGCCTCAAGAATCTCATCACCGTCGTCGTAACGTAGCCTGATGCTAGGCCACATCTCAACACTTCTGAGATGTCCATTGTGGCGATGAGGGCTCGCAAAGGAGGAGCCCACCGTCTGCGAGACAAATCTAATCTTCCGAGCACGGTGAACAGGCCTCCTGCCAGGGCCTCGACGACGACATGGAGTCTCTGGGATTCCTGGAGCAACCTCCGCTTCCGCACCGTGGATACTCCTGGCGACTCCACTTCCTGCATGAACCTCCTATCGTGTCTCGATCGCTATGAGCTTCCTGATGATAATGACCTACGGTGAGTACCCATCGGCATCATTGGAGCCAATGGTACTCATCGGTAGCGGGTACCGCGCCTCGCTCGCACGTAAATCGACCCAAACTGGGTACACGTAAGTCTGAACGCCCAGCCTTGTCAATGAGGTGGCTCGTCCTGATGGTCCCAGCATCGAGGTCCGTACTGTCGATCTTAAAGATGATGTTCCTGCTGTCTCTTTTCTCGACGCACCTGACGCTGCCGTGAATCCTGCGCTGGCCCTGTCCTCCCGTTGGTCTGGTCCGATGGCTCCGCAGGGCCTCACCGTCGGGGTTCCCCACGACCCCGCAGAGGTGACCTGCCCACGACCGCAGCGACCTCGGGGTTCCTACGGGAACGGTGGCGACTCAGGCCGGCCGCTCTTTTCGTCGACGCCGGCATGCAGCCCGGTCTCACTGGCCCATAGTGCGCCAAGCTCCTCGCCCGTGCCTTCAACGCCCCGCAGCGTCGGCTCAGGCACGGAGGCCCGCGTCATCCCGAAGGGTTCCGCCCAGGACCTCCTCCGGTACGAGCACGGAGGCACCGCACGCCCGTCGCCGCGCACAATCGCGTAGTCCTGTTCTCAGGTGAGGGGCACCACCTGCCGCCCAATGTGCCCCTGCTGACGGCGACTGCCAGCACCGATCCTGACCGAGGAGATCAACCGATCTGCTCTGCCTACAAGATCCCCTGACGCAGTCGAGTATCAGATCATCAACGGCGAGCACGTCGTTGAGGTGGAAAGCGCCATTACGCGGCCCCACCCATACTGCTTGGGGACGAGGAACGCATGCAGGAGGCCGTCCATCGGTTCCAGAATGCCAGTTTCGGGTGGATTGCGTCAGCCATCATCCCCACACGCTGCATGCTGCCTGGGCAGGCGATGACGAACTCATCGTCACCACCACGCGCCTTCACCTCATTTGGGCTGAGGTCTCTGCTCGACCACCATCGCCTCCTGAGGACGAGTCGACTCCGCTGTGCTCCTGCGCTTGACGAGGCCAAGTTGACCCACCTGGGTTTCTCTCCCTGGACCGAGAACACCGCTCTAGTGTCACCATCTCCGGCAACTCCTGGCATACGAGACGGGAGAGCCCTCCGACGGGACGAGCGTAGCACGGAGGAGAGCATCCTATGACCCGTTTTGTGCGCCACGTCCTCGGCACCCACAAACTCGCTGCTGTACGCCGTTGGCCGGGTCCAGACACTGCACTGCAGTGGTCCTCAGCCTCCACGACGCCGGCGTGGGACCTGCCGCTGTTCCTCGGCTGAGCGCTCAGCCCTCACGACACCCAGCTCGCACCATGCCACTTCCGGGCAGGTGAGGCCTCGTCCCACCCATGCCCCTTCCGCACTGGATGAGCGACCTCGTCGATCAGATCCTCTCCGCAACCCTTTCCTGGAGGATATGGATCTGTACCCTTCGGCTATCCGCATGGGTGCACCTGTCGGATACGCGGTGTGCCAGGAGATGAAGGCCTGGGACGCCGTGCGCCCTCAGGGTCTCGTCGTCCATCCTCAAGTCGGCCTCGTGAGCACGCCCGAGGAGCGCCCTGGATCCGCACCTGCTGAGCGACGCCAGCCTGTGCGAGGAGCCTCGCCCTGGGCGGCATCATCTCCAGAGGTCCTCAAAGGACCCCGCAACAAGAGAACCCGTCCCGTCCTCGCTGTGCGGGCCGACCACGAGCTGCTCGAGACCTGACGGCGGAGGGCCCATCGACTTCTCATCCACGAGATCCACGGCGACGCGGATACCTCACTGAAGACGACGTCGACGGCTGGAGACGCTCCACCACGAGCGATTTTCATTCACGGACCGTTCCCGGCGGGCACTTCTACCTATCAGATTCCCCCAACTCGCCACCTATTGTCTGACGGACCTTCATCCGGTCCTGGGTCGCACCACCAACCACCAGTAGCACGAATGAAGAAGGGCACCACGCATGGACATCCGCATCGATTCGGTCAACAAGTCCTTCGGGCAGGGCGATGGTAAGATCGACGTCCCCATGACGTCTCCTGCACAATTGACGAGTCAGAGATATGCATGATCGTCGGTGCGAGCGGTTCTGGGTAAACCGACTCTACTCAACTGCCTCGGCGGACTGACCGCCAGACTCGGGACGATCCTGGTCGGGATCGAGATCACCCCACCAGTCAAGGATCTGCCGCCACCGCCGCGACCTCGTGGGCTTGCTCTTCCAGTTCTGCACAACCCTCGTTCCGACCCTGACCGCCCGTGAAAACGTCGGCGTCTGCGAGTACCTGAGCGACGACCCCATGCCTCTGGACGATCTGCTCGCTGACCTTGGCTGGCTGACCACCGCAACAAGTCCCTCCCAGCTCTCCGGCGGACAGCAGCAGCGCTGCGCCATCGCCCGCGCACCTACCAAACGTCCACGGCTGCTTCCGTGCGATGAACCCACCGGGGCGCTCGACTACGAGACGAGCAAGGAGATGCTCTCCTCTTGAACGTATCAACCACGACCTGGGACGACCATCATCAATGTCACGCACAACCAGGTGCTCGCTGAGATGGCGCACCGCACCATCACCGTCCGCGATGGCCAGCCCTCCGATGTCGAGGTCCGGGAAGACCCTGCGCTTGCCTCGAGCCTGACCTGGTGAAGGGACGCACCATGAAAATGCTCAACATGCAACTCCCAGGCGATCTGCGCCCCAGTGGTCGCGCCACTGCCCGCTCCCCGCTCATCCTCCCGGTATCGTCGTGTCTGCAGGTATGGCTGCCGGGCAACGGCCTCCGCGCTGAACACCGCCAAGGATGCACAGGATACCGGCAACGTCGAGGACGGATACTCGAACTCACGGCCGAGTTGACCAATGATCAACTCACCTCATTGCGGAACAAGGGTTTGACTTCGAACGCGCTGAGTTCACTCGACGTCCCGGCCGCCGACAACTCCACCGTTCGCGTCTATGAGAACCGCAGCACGATCGACTGCATCAACTCTGGAGTCCGGAGCCCTGCCACAGCGAACGATGAAATCGCACTCGAGCAGACTTTACGCCAGCCCACAACCTCGAGGTCGGGACACACCGCCTCGACGGCACCAGACCACCATCACCGGTATCGGCTCCACCCCGGATTACGCGACCGTCGTCGCCTCGCCCCACCGACACGGCTGCCGATCCCAACGAGTTCGGAACCGCTTCACCGCCGCGAGCACCGTGGAGTCCTCGCCAAACAGGCAACACGCTGACCACCACCCACGTCTACCTCCCAAGGACCTGATATGGAGGCCACCGACATCGTCAGCGAGATCAGCAACGCCTCAGGGACCACGCTGGCACCGCCCAGGTCTCTCCCTACCCTGAACACGACGACAACCCCGCATCACCGGTCATCGATGACCAGACTGTCACCGTCCAGGCCGCCCACATCGCCGGATCTGTAGCGCTAGTCCTCATCGCCTACGTGCTCTGTCCTCACTGCCGACAATATTCGCCGCCAGTCACCCGTCATCGGCACCTTCTACGCACTCGGCATCACCAGGCGCGAACTCATCGTCCATTACATGCTCCCAGCCCGTCATCCTGGCTGCAGTGCGCGTCGCCTGGTACGGTCGGAGGCTCTGGCCGCACCGGGCCATGCAGAACGCGACGACCTACTACTCGATCCCGGCCCTCGGAGTCAGTGGTCTCACTGGGCGTCATCGCCTGCGGCGTCCTCACACCGCTCATCACCGTGACGTCCGTCAGCTTCCCTGGTCCCACGCAGGAAACTCGTCACGGAGCCAGCTGCTTCGCCGCGACACCGGCCAACGTCCGCTATCGAGGGCGACGCTCGAGTCCCTACCCTTCGCGTTCAGCTTTCCGCCTGCGGCCCTTCATGCGCGCCTGGACCACTTTATGTGCCCAGCGGTTGCTCGGAGTCGTCCCGTCCCTCCCTGGCTCATGGTCTCTTGAAGCGTCGGCATGCACGACTCGCCGTGTCCTACGCCGACGACGTGCGCGAGGACACTGATTTCGGAGGTCGTCTACGTCTTCCCTTGGCGCACCGCCCACGATGTCCGCCGGACGGCGCGAGACAGCGACGCTGAGGTCCGCCAAGCTCGTGGGCGCTGGAAAGGCGCCGCGCCAGCCTGTCAGTCATTGGCATCGACAAGGCGATTACACAGTACTTCGACGTCGACCCGTCCGGCACCGACGAGACCCACGCCTCCATCTCCAGGCCGCTTCCTGAGGTACGGCTACGTGAGGCGGGCGATGAGTCTCACACTCGATCCCATGGACACGGACAACCGCAAGGTCGTCGTCGCCGGATTGTCGACTCACCCGCAGATGGCAGTCTCGGCGAGCATGAGGACGTCAACCCCTGCTCGGCCTCGACAGAGCTCGTCCACCGCGATCGTGAGCGGCACTGGGTCAATGGCCGACCCGATAACTGTATGCGCAGTCCGTCATCAGCCGGGTCCGACACATGATCACCCCGGTCAACACTTTCACCCCAAGCGATGCGCCCCACGATCCTCGTGCTCCGTTCCATCGCGCGTCACTCGGCCTGTTCACTCACCGCCAGCGTTCCTCCTTATGAGGATGGTGGTCGACCGCGAGCAGTACTCTGATCTCTCATGCGAAGGCTCCTCGGCCACGACGAGGCGGGAAAGTCGGTCACCTGTATCTAGGCAACTACGTCCTCTCGTACCGTTTCCTCTCGCCGTCGGATCGCCAGCCTCCGCGCCACTGCGACCGACCTGGCAGTACATGATCTCTTGAGTCTGGCGCGACGGCCTTCCCATTCACCACGCGTCGTCCCGGTCCGTCATCTCTATCGTCGCGTCACTGTCTCGCCACTCATGCGGAGTCGTCCGGATTCCCGTCCGGGCGGCACCTGCGCGGTGTCGATGTCACCGCCGAGATCCGCATGATCGCGAGTAAAACCCATCGTACGCCACGTCCCCGCAGGCCACTTGCCTGCGGGGGACAACGACGGCAGTCACGAGAATCCCGTCACCACGCCCTGCAGCACCCGGTCAGCGTGAACTGGAGCCCCGACTCGCCACGAATCTCAGCGGTCAGGAACACCGTCACGCAAGCGCGACATATCCGGCGTCCTCGAAGCCGGAGCTTTCACTGAACGCCTCGCGCGGGTACCAGGCCTTTGCACACGGACCCTTGGCGCTGAACAGAAGACGGTCCCAGGAGAGTTCTGACGGGCAGAGAGCCCGGCAACCGTTGCCCGCCGGGAGGCGACAGATGTCGATCACACCGTCCGGAGCGTCTGTCCGGCTTCATATCAATGCCGATCGCATCCGCACGCGCGCGAAGGCGATGGCGGCGGCGCGCAGACCGCGCAGTGGGTCATCGAACCGACGATACCTGTTGGCCAGGACGGTCTCCGGTTCACTGGGAACGAAAGCGGGACGTGAGGGACAATGGAGCGGCTGCCGCGAGGCGGTTACAGGCACGCTACAGTGACGAAGTCGGCGACGCGAGACAACCATGGAAGATGCCCACCCTCCCTCCTCGAGAAAGAGGGAACGTTGAGATCGACTCGGCTGTCCGCAACTGCGGATCCCGGTGGGCAGGAGCCCGCTGGCAGGCGGTCAGCTGCTCGCGTCATCCCCGCCCTCCCTCCCTGGCTCCTCTCCGCCCCTCTCCGCACTGCACAGGCCGCCAGCACCGGTGAACGCAGGCCTGAGGCGTGGAGCGCTCATCAAACCATCTCGGATAGAATGATCCGTCCTGCGAGACGCCGCGGTCCCAGGTCGGGACAGAGCCAAACCGCCAAGTGGCTCGACACTGCTGGAACGTGGCCTAGCGAAAATATACGACCGTCGTGGGCCAGCACCAGGATCCTACCTGCCCAGAAGTGAGGGTATCCACAAACCAGCCGCCAGCCATAGCGGGAGAGCGGGTTCCCCTGATAAGATTGTCGGGATCGCTGCACCGAGCCGACCAATTTGCAGGCCATGAGCAGGGCCCTGGGAGACTCCAGCTGAAGGCCAGGCGTATCCAGCGCGGCACCCTGATGATGTCCGGGCGCAGAGGACGAAGCCGGAAGACGACGAACCCCAGCCTTACCCAGCCTGGAGACGAGGATGACCACACGAACCAGGTGGGCCAGCTCCCCATGAGCCTCTCCCCAGCCCCTCTCTGAAGAACCGTGTCGACCAGCCACGTATTTCCAGCGCCCAGGGCCACGCTGATACTGCCAAGAAGCCTTCCACCACAGCATCACAGCGATGACCACCACCCGCGAGCGCCCCAGTCAATCTCAGCGCTTCCTTCTGCGGCCTCTCGGCTCCCCAGCTTATTCGGCCTCGATTTGTGATCGTTACCGCCGTCGGCTCTGGGGCGTCGATCTTCATGTTGGCGCGAAGCGGCTGGTGGTTAATTTCCAGGCTGCGTCTGGCAGGTTCTCGGCCACGGCCTCCACCAGGGGCTTCCGCCTGGCCTCGCCGGGGCCGCCTTGTCTCCAGTGGGCGCCAGCCCTTGCGGTGCCGGCGTACAGGGTGAATTCGAGATGACGAGCACAAACGGGCGCCGGTCACTGAGAACTCGTCCTCCAGGAGCCGTAGGTCCGCGGATCTGCGGGCCACTGTATAATTGGGCGTGGGGCCGTCGTCGCGTGGCCCCCACGAGGACCATGAGGCTGGGCCGGGTGATCTCGCCGACCACCTCGCCGTCGACCCGGACCGCCGCCCGCTCAATTCCGCTGAATGACCGCGCATCAGCGACCAGCTCCAGTCACGCGCGCCTGCCGCGCCCCGGCTGACGCTGCGAGGCCCGCCCCTGGATACGGATCGAGAACGCACTTCACCGGCCAGCGCCCGTAGGCGGGGCGCACGTCCACCAGGTAGACGGCATCAACACAACGCCCAGCAGGCTGAACATCGAGGTGGCGCTGAGGAGGCCAACAACCGCCGCACGGCCAGGCCACTACGCTCCAGAACTGCTTGGTGCCTTTGCTCGCTGCGGCGTAGTACTCCGCCGGCCGCACCAGGGAGTCGACCAGCGCCCAGATCCCCATGACGATGGAGATGGCCCGCGGCGATCCAGCCCCACCTGACGCCCCTCGGAGAGAAAGAACGACAGCATGAGGACGCTCACGCTCGAGGCTACCGGGTCGCCGTCAACGATCCCAGTGAGACGGGCCACGCCCAGCGAGAACAGTTGGTTCCCTGCAGCGAAGCCGCCTGGAGCGCCTGACTGGACGCCTGACTGGACCTCCTAGAGCCGCAGGCCTGCGCAGTTCGCGCCGGGGCGCTTGACGGGCTGGCCTGGGCGCGCCTCGGGGGAGACCATATAGTACTCTAAGAAAATGATATGTACTGACGGGGGACGGATTCACCGGTGACCTTGCCGACCCGGTGACCTCCATGGTCAGCCGCTTCGCCCATGTACGGCGCGGCGCGGCAGGGCCAGGGCGATGGGCCGAGCCTGCAGTGGCGCGCCATAGAGGTCACGGCACCCACGGTCCGCCCCTACGCGCACGGTCGCCCTGGTCGGGGCAGGCCGCCGACGAGGCTGCCGAGCTGAAGACGGGTGAGGCGGCGCGGGGCCGACCCAGGCTGAGGGGTGCGCGATCGTCTCCTGACCCGTAGCAGCCTTCGCTGCGTGCACGGTCGTGCGCACAGTCCAGCCTGTGGGATGGTGGCGCGCGTCATTCGCGGGTGGCGGGGCGGCCGCTCAATGCGCAGGGCCTCCAGGCCAGGGCGTTGGCCAGGCGCCGCCCTCCCTGGCGGCGAGAAGGCCCACCCACAGCATTCACGCCTGGGCGGGCACCAGGACGTGACCGCCCCGGCATCCTGGCCGGGATGCGGCTGGTCCTCCGACGTCGGGGAAGCCTGTGCTGCCTCGACGCTCCCCGGCCACGGGCCCGCGCCACAGGCCGATGAGCGAGCCCTGAGGCCTCGGCGCCGGTCTGGCAGTGGCGGGGCCCTGGATCGGTCGGCGAGTCCGGCGCCGTGTCACGCGCCGCCTGCCAGGGCCCCGGGAGCCCTCCCGAGGCGCGCCCAGCGCCGCGACGTCGGGGCCGCTCGCCACCCCGACGCGCAGCATGAAGCATGGAGTCCAGGAACAAACAGCAGTCCTCGCTGCTGCTGGCCCCCGTGATGAGCCAGAGCGTACGGCAGTCGTCGAGAGCCGCGAGCGCGTGTGGGTGATGCGTCCCTGGGCGTCGAGGCAGGCCCGCGCGCTGCCGGGCCCAGGGTGAGAGCACCTGGCTGAGTTAGTGCGTGGCTGGCCAGCCAGATTTGGTCCGGGCTGGTAACGGTGACGACGTCGCGAGCCAGGCGCAGGCTGCGCGCCCTCGGCCAGGGCGGCCTGCCTGCGGCCGGGGGTCGCCGGAGGGCGGGGACGGCCTGTCGGGGTCGTCCGGGGCGTGAGGCGACGGCGCTGGGTCGGGCCAGCAGTGGGGAGGCGCATCAGGCACGGGCTGGCGTCGTCGGAGGTGGTGCGGAGGACTCGAAGAATGCGGTCACCCAGCTGGCCGAGGCTGAGCCGGGCTGGGGCGGCGGGCTGCCCACGTCGCCAACTTCCGGCTGAGGTACGCGGAGGCGGTGGTCACCCTTGCCTGGCCGGCTATGGCCATGTCCTGGGTCCATATGAGTCGCCGCCCACGAGCCCGAAACATGCGTGGTCATCTCCTCCACCGACGGCTGTGCGTACGGCCCATTGGCCTGTGCTGACTCCGCGCGCCCTGGATCCGGCTTCTCCCAGACGCTGACGGACGGCGCCGCCGAGATGAGCTGGAGCTGCGATAAAAGTTTTGGGCCACCGACAGCCTGGCAATGGCTGGTGGTGGTCCTGGCACCATCGGCGCTATCATTGCCCGGCTGACGGGCCGCTGTAGCCGGTCCCGTGACTCAATCTGAGCGAGCTAGGAGGCGTTCTGGAGGCCGGGCATCCGGCCGAGGTTCTTGAGCGAAGTGGCGTCGACCGTCCAGATGGTGTGGTCTGGCGCAGGTAGGGCCACCATCGGTCGAAGGTCATCTCTGGTAGACGGCCCGCTCGGTGCATGGTCTTCGCCAGGTGAGGGATGCCGTAGCCGCGCCAGGTGCCGGTAGCCAGCCAGCGGGTAGAGCCTGGGGCAGGTCAAGTCAGGGAAGTGAAACGGCCTGCAGCCCACGACGTCACCCCGCCTGGCTTCCACGCGCGCTGGGCCTGCCCGCCGTGCCCAGCTGGCGAGGAACCGCCCAGGAGGCGGGCGATATGTAGACTGGCACGCTGACCGACAGGATCGGCACGAGCGCGGAGGCCACAGCCGCCCGCCCGCCGGGCACCCATCAGGTCCAGGACGCGGTTAAGCCGGAGGCCATGAGAACTCCTGCCACGAAGCCGACGGTCAGCAGGCTACGGCGCTTTGCAGCGCCGCCGTCGCACCGATGTGATAGGCTGAAGCCGGGCTGAGGTCATACCGGGAAGCTGGCACCGCCGGCGAGCAGTGCCGAACCGTGACGGTGAGTACCCAGCATCCGGGCGCGCATGTTGAGGACGGCCAGGATGGCACTGATGAACAGCGCCAGACAGGTGGGCACGACGACGGCCGGATCGGCCAAGCCCGGCCTGGTGGGCGCACCAGTCGAGCTGAGATCGCCAGCATGAGGTAGCCGGCAACTGTTGCGGATAGGTCTCGACCAGGTGTTGTGCTGGCTGTCGCGCTGCGCAGCATCCGCCGACGGGCGCTTACCAGGACGAGGAAGGGTTACGACCAGGCCGGCCACCCCTATGTCACTGAGGAGGTAGACACTGGATGGCGGCCGACAGCCCACAGATCGTCACACGACCATGCCGCCCAGGTCGTGCCGGGCGCGCACCAGAGCGGGCCAGCCAGCGCGGCCGGCACCCAGGGCGGCCATACGAGGGCCAGCCTCACCCAGCCGGGCAGCACTGAGCTGACCAGCAGCAGAGGAGCACGACGCCCGCGAAGGCGAGCTGGTCCAGGCTGGATCCACCAGGCCCGCTCCTTGGGACGGCTGAGGTGCGACGGGTGGCGTAGCCCAGTCCCCGCAGCAAGGTCGGCAGCCACCGAGTCCGCTGGAGCGGGCCGTCGCCGGAGCACTGAGAACGCAATGACTCACCGGCGGCGTCGGGCCGGTCGAGCAGCGCGGGTGGGCCTGAGCCGGTCGGCCTGGCCGAGGCGCCGGAGCCGTCTACGCCGCGATGACGCTGGCCCAGTTCGCTATGCTGGCGGTCATCGGAACGGCTGCGGCACGTATTAATGCGGAGGTACGAGAGGCCCATGGGCGTGCAGCCGGCTGCCTACCGGTGTAGTCACAGTACGCATCGTCCCACCCGGACGGCCGCAGCGCCCACCCAGGCATCCCTCCTGGATGGTCAGTATCCGGTCGGTCATCGCCCCCGCGGGTATTTGCCCGGCGATAAGGTGTGCTGATTTATCCCGCCGTATCAGCGCTGCCGCCGACCGCGCTTTTGCGAGTCCAGGTCGGAGCCGGAAGGAGCAGCATGCGGATTACCGTGTTCACTTTGTTTATCACCGACGTCCTGCCGGCGACCGCCTTCCCTGAATTCCCAGGTGGAGTGCCTCAACTTCCTCCTGCGCAGTGGCGGCTGACGTCGCTGCGACCGACGCCTGGGACCTGACCCATGCCCGCGCTCCAGGCCAGCTCCCTTCTACTCTCGGCCCCCATGTATGGACTTCCCGCCCATCATCCCTATCGGAGGGGAGGGCGCGCCGCGGCAGATCGATCAGCGCGGCCGACTTCGTCATGGCTGCGCTGCTTCCGCGCTGAGCCATCGGCCCGGCTGCGCTGCTGCGCGCCCATGTCCCGGTCGTGGACGAGGTCGACGATGACCGCATCGACGCGGGGCGATCTTGTCATTGACGTCACCGCTTGCTAATGGCCTGACCGCGCGGTACGATCCTTGACCTGACCGACAAGGAGTTCGAGCCAGTTCCTGGCCGCCAACTGCGGGTCCTGGATGCGCGACGCGCTCCCAACGAGGTGGGCGAGGGATCGCATCGGTGGCTCGCGCACGGTGGACGTCCACATCTGTCGCCTTGCCGGGCAATTATATACTTTTACAACCTATCGGCACGGTGCGCAACGTCGGCTACTGGTCTGACGCTCCCTCGAGGACGCCTGGAGCCACCGGCCCCTGGGGCCGAAGGGTCAGGATGGCCAGGAGGCCAGGCGCCCCTGACCGCCGGGTGGACTCACTGGTGACGCCGGACGGCTGGGAGCCCGGACCTGTAGACTCGTGGGCGGCGCCGGGCCGACGTCTGGCCTAACCTGCTGCTGCGAGCGGTATTCGCGCCGGATCAGCCTGGCCTGACGTCCATCCTCCGTCCCTCAGCCGGAAGCGGCCGGAGATGTAGTCCCTTGGTGGCCTGCTGGTCAAAGGGAGAATCTTTGCCGGTGGAGCTGCATCGACGAGGGCCGCTCGCCGGTGGCCTCCAGGCTGGGGCGCAGCGACCGCAAACGTTTGGCGTGAGGCCTGCTGCATACGGGGTGATTACGACGACGTGAAATTGGTCTTGAGCCTGGAGATGAGGTCCCGATGGTGGCGAGCGTGAGATGGGGGTCCAGGGCGGAGCAGGGTCTGTCCATGAGCAGGACGGTAGGCTTGACCAGCGATGGCCTGAGGATGCACAGGCGTTGCTGCTGGCCGCTGACAGGCCCAGGCCTGACGGTCCAGGCGGTCCTTGACCTCGTCCCATTGCGGGTTGGTCTATGGGAGGCCTCCACCAGGTCGTCATGTCGACTCCTACGCGGCGGTTGCTGAGGGTGCACACGCCGGCCAGGACGTCCTCATGATGACATCGGGAACGGGTTGGGCTGAAGACTACGCCGATGGGCAAGTGGCACCTGACGCGTCGACGCTGGGGCCGTGAGTTGACGCCGTCGACGATGACCTGGTTTCTCGACGCGCACCGGGATGGTCTGCATGCGGTTGAGGGTGCAGAAGGTGACTCCTGCAGCCGGAGGGGCTGACAGGCGGTGACGGACTTGGCCTGATGACGACGTTGATGTCCTTCACGGCCAGGAAGCTTCGTAGTAGATGTTCGCCGATGATGCTCGATGCGCTTGGACATGCCTTTGTCCTTTGTATCTGAGGTGGACTGCTGAGGGCTCTGGGGCGCCAGGCGGTGGTCCCGGCGGGCTAGCGCCGGCCGTCTTTGGGGCTGCCACTTGGGATGAGGTACGAGGTTACAGCATGACAGGGATGATGAGGGCTGTGCGCCCGCCCAGGCCTGCTCCATGGCGGCGGCCTCCTGCGGGAGTACTGGTCGTAGACGAGCACTGCAGGTGGATATGGAGCCGTCCAACGGGTTGGTGTTGCGCGGATCGTCAGTTCACGGTGAGCGAGTAGCGGGCGTATCCCACCGATGACGCGGGCGATGGCGATCATGACGGAGGTGGTGATGCTGGCTACCGCGGGTGCGTGGTAATGACCTTGACGATGGTGGAGTCACGCATACGCCCAGCGCGTGTAGGAGGCTCCGCAGGTGGGAGGGACGAGCTTGAGACCCTCCACACCCGGCGGATGACTACCGGTGTCATGAGGACGCTCAGGCTACGGCCGATGATGCTGGCCTGTAGCGGGGCCACCGCGATGAGGAAGACTGGGAGTAGCGAACACCCGGCCACGATCGAGGGAGCGGGCTGCGATGTCGATGAGACAGATGGCCTCAAGGATCCATGCTGGGCAATTTACGAGGAAGATGGCGGTGGTATTGTTTCCAGGGTACTGAGGATGAGGTGGCGATCCCGTGATCTGAGGCGCTGATGATGCAGAAGCCACTGCTGGTAGTGTCAGCGCGGCGTTGCGGTCAGAAGTCGTAGCCAAAGTGGGCCGAGCGCTGACAGACCATCCACCAGGAGACCAGCGGCACCATGATGACGGCAGCGCGGGTAGGATGGGAGAGGGTCACCAGGCGTGGCCCCAGCGGTCGCCCGCTAACGAGACGACGGTAGCCCACCACCCGCTACACCCAGGCGGCCAGGGTGACGACGACGGCGATGCTCCACCCGGCCAGACCGATCCCGCCGACGACGACGTAGCTATGGCTCCCCAGCGCGCCTGGGGAGGAACCAGCCAGGCAGGCGGCAGGAGGGTCAGGCACGCCCTCGATGGACGGCGGGTCCGCCAGCGGGCCGATGGAGTGGGTTGGGTCTCACAGGAGCGCGGGCCTGAGGGACCGGGGTGGGACACCAGTCTCCATGAACCAGCCGCAGCCTGCGGCCGGGCGAGCCAGCGATGTTAGCGCTGCCAGGGCCGTGTACCGGCAACAGGCCACTACCCCGGAGAACCTGGATAAGGATGATCCACCGTTAGGA